>JAABUS010001174.1_pt1 | contig 59376 bp, 64 predicted proteins | sample 5560161 | NCBI WGS metagenome assembly JAABUS01 (sample SAMN10711885, study PRJNA513376) | rock metagenome | isolation source: Antarctica rocks | place: Antarctica: Victoria Land, Trio Nunatak nord | collected 2016-01-04
CAATCAAAGAGACTCAAGACTGATATGTATGTATTGTTCTTTAGAGATAGCTATAACAAGACATTAAGAATACAGAAGAGAAAGAGTGCGAGCTCTTCTATAAATAATGGCTTGAGACTGCGCTAGACTCGATACAGATGTGATGTAATAGATCAGATGTGTTTGTCTAAAAGAATGATGAAAGAAATGAATGAAGAAAGTGCTGAACAACGAAAAGAAGTGCTGAGAATGACTTAAAGGAATGCGCTAGATTCAAACTAGGCATAGCGTCATGACTTGCTCTAATCAAATTGATTAGAATTAGATCTGAACTCTGATCGATTTAGACATGTTCATAACAATATCATTTAGATAAATCTGACAAAACTGATGTAGATATTTAAACAACACATCGTTCATATAATGTTGATAAAACGTTAATTCATTGATTAATTCAAAGAGCATTACATGATATTTGTATGAGTTGAAAAAGATAATAAAGATAGTTAAATCTTTGTTATCTGAGTGCATGTGTAGTTTATTGAACGCGACAATGATGTTCAATCAAGTCAGATATTTGCTTTCTTGTATACAAGCAAAAGTCTCATCTATCAATGACAAAAAGTAGTGATCTCATTTGATCAAAGCATTGAGCTTTTTGTAATCAATGCAGAAACGCAGACTATCATCTTTCTTTTCAATGAACAAAATGAGCGAAACATATGATGCAAAGCTGAAGAAAATGAATTCTTTATTTAAATAATCAATTAGATACTTCTTTATCTTCTGAAGCTTATGATTGAACATCTGATATAATCTGCTTCAAGAAAGCATTTCTTCATTGATCAACTCAATTTTATGATCATAGAAATGATGCAATGATAGTTGATTGATCATTACTCAATCAAAGATGTTTAAATAGTTGTGATATTCAGAGAAAAGCTTGATCTTGACTTGCTTAAAAGCTTCAGCATGAGAAAGCTTATGCAGATTCACTTCTTCAGACTTGTTTTCAACTGTAGTTATAAGTCAATCGATTTTCAAGATGATAACAGCAAAGATCTTGACATTTGATCATTTGACTAACATTCTATATGTTGCTGTCTTTATCATTGCTATGTTCATTGAACTGAAAGAGAATGAATTCAGACTGAACGTCAATTTAGAATTTTTGACATTAGTTAAAGTTACGTCACATGATTTTAACTGTTCAATTAGTTTAACTGACTTCTCATTGAACTGACTGAAAGAGAATGATTTCAGACTGAGTTAAAATGTAGTGAAAGATCTTTTCAGTATATGAGTAAAAGTCAAACTCTTTTGCTTCATGATTGTCTTGTTACTTATAAGTAAAACAATCAATTTCTGACTAGAAATGAAAATAGAAAATTGAAGAAAATTGATTTGCATATCAATTACTAGATTGATTTTGTTCATTCATGTTTTTTCAAGAATCATTTAATGTTGATTTAATCAAGTGATCAACATAAAAGCTGTGTCAATCATATGATTTTAAACAGTCAGATTTGAATAAATGACATGAGTAATAAGTTTCTTAGCATAATGATTGTCAAATTCTTGAATTGACTTCGCTTTAATCAAAGCAAGAGATTTGATTTGCAACTGATCATAAACAATCTGCGTAATCACTTTATTAATGAATGAATAGTCAGCAGCTTCAATGTCAATCAATGACTTCAATGAGTAACTAATTTCATTGCTAGAAAGTATATATTCAGTAGTCAAAGATTCAGAAGCAAAATAATTATCTGACATGCTTATCATTGAAGAAATTAACACATCTTTCATTGCATCTTTGATGAAAGTCTTTAGTTTTTTGTCTCAATGTTCTTGAAAGACATTTTCTCATTCTCTTTATTCTTTGAAATGATGATTTCATGTAAGTGAAAGATGAATGCATAAGATGCAAAAGTATTAATCTTGTTTTAAGAATAATTCTTGAACAAATGTTTTAAAATTTTGCAGATGTAACAAATGATAGATGATTTCACTTGATCAGACTCAAAGATAGAAAAGATAATAGACTTAACATAATTGATTATCAAAGTCATCATTAATAATGAAGTAGCAGCATATTTATCAGATATGACAGTGACTTTGATGATGACAATGCAAAGCTGACTACGTAGCTGATAGTTGACTCACTGTTTATTATTCACATCTTGAAGAAAGATTCTTAAGTGAGTGAGCGAAGTAAAATTCTCTGAACAGATTGATAGAATGTTTTGCAAGCAATTATTGATTTTATTCTGAAGATCATTTATCAGAGTGCAATCATCGTATTCAAGATAGTTGAATAGCTTCATAAAGTTGAAGTAAAAGACATTAAAAGACTTGTCTGCTTGTTTCAGAGCGTTGTACTTGCAACGACACTTTCAATTTCTATTCAGTTCATCATATATTTCTTTCAGATGCTTAAATAGCTCGTTGATTAAAATGTATGAATGTAAAGCATCATGTCAATATCAAGCAAAGATGTGCTTAACAGCATCATCTTCTAGTCTAGATATTACATAAATGATACAGATATTCTCATTATCAAAGTGATTGATATTTGTTTGAAGCTTGTCGTTTATCTTGACTCTTCAACTGTTTCATGTCAATTCATCTTCATCAGTGAATATAAATGAATTCAAAAACTTGAAGAACTTGTGATGATCATTGTCAAATAAAGTAAATGACTCTCATCGAGTATAGTTCTTAATAGAAGCTTGAGATTTCGTAGACTGTTAAGATCAAGACTGATTTGCTGAATGTAATACTTCTTTAAGTTTATTCTTAAGATTCAACATCTTCTTTCAATAGTGTTTATTTGTCTCTTTTAAAGTGTTTATGATCATCTGTTTAATCTTTAGTTGATTCAATCTCTTGTCATGTTCAACTTAAACAATGATTCACTGTTTATTAAGTTTCAAAGTCATGTTTTATTGAGATTTAAGCTTGTTCAACATCTTGATGATCTTGTTTGACTGATTAATAGCTCATTAACGAAGTTGTTGACTTATGTTAATGTTTCATGAAATAGCAACATTCTGAGATCTCGCTGAAGCATCGACAGAAATAAGAGAAACTTATTTACTAACAGTGCTTTTAAGCAGATGAGCTGTTTGTGATTCAACTGATTCAAAGTTGTGTATCATTGTAAGAGATTGAAGATAAAGATAAATTTGATTATGATAAGATTGAGTGATTGATTTGATAAATTTAAGTAAATTTGAATGTGTGTTTTGATGAAAGTAATTCAAAGAATTTCTTGCGAATTTTCTGAATAAACGAAGTAAATTATTTCGTATCATTTACATGTTGATAGCAGAATAGTTGATTAGCATTTATTTACTGTTAGAGATCAATCTAAAGTGAGTCATAAAGATGTCATTTAACTAATAAATAAATGCTAAGAAAGAAAAGTATTTACAGAAAAGAACTCAATTCTTATATGTATGTTTCTCAACTCTGTGCGAGACTTGATTAAGTTGATATCTTACATATATGATGCAGAGTTTCAATGACATCATCTTTAAATCAGATTCTCGCTAGACTTGATTAGAATGAAATTAGGCGAAAACTAGATCAAGAATAGACGAAGACTAAAATTGTAACATAATCTACATTTAAAGAGCATGTAATGAAAGTATAGAAAACTTGATTCAGAAGCAAATTGATTGACTTCAAAGTTAAACAAACAACAAACTGAAGATCATTTTACAATTGATTCAACAAAATGCTGAAAACATTAAAAAGAGAATCAATGCAAAGCAAATGACAGAGAATTTGCAAATCTTGCAGAAGACGCAGATTTTGCAAACGTTGCAAGTCATGCAAAATTCGCAAAAATCAACGCAGAAGTTCACATATGTGCAAAAAGCAGCTCAAGTCACAAGCGTAAATGAAAGCTCATGCATAGTCAAAAAGCAACATATGATGACACTAGTAATAGCAATTTATTAAAGCATATAATATATCAAATTGATTGACAAGTTATAAAGCACAATCATATGATTAAAACAAGTCTTCATTCAACTCAATAACTGCACAGATGACTGTGTTGCAAGTCAAAAATCGAAAATTGAAATTTTTCATGCTTATGCAGATTAAAATCGACGATAAAACGAAAGTTTATCAACATAGAAGAAAAAATCATTAACTCAGACAGTAATTTGATTGATAAATCAAAGAGCAAACTCACATGAAAAGAATAAGTCATCAATTGACTTTAGAACAGCATAAAAGACTGTATACTGATACAAAAATCAAAATCAAACTTTTTTGCACTTGAAGATTGCACAGAAAACAACATTGTTTCAAAGAAGTACAATGTTTCTTATCAAATCACTATTTGTTTTATCTTTTCCTGATGTGCAAAACAATAAGTTGAGATCAGTTGTTACTATTTTGAGTGAAATAACATGATTACTTTGATACATAAAATATAAAGCAATTGCGTTAAGTATTTTCTATCAAAAAGAGTAATCTAAATTCTTGTAGACTAAATTTATATCATTTTCATCTGACATAAGTTGATAATAAAAGATGATTTATTGCAGATTTCAAGATAGAAATTGAGAAATCTTTATACTAAAGTTACTGTTTACATGAAACACTCTGAGTAAGAGATTAAAAAGATATTTAAGTGATATCAAGTGAATTTTCTAGAAGTTTGAAGTTCAAAATTCGAAAAATTTCTCTATGAAAAAAAATATAAAGAGTCACTTTATGCGCTTTTTCTCATCTCGTTTCACGAATAGTAACGTGAAACTCAGCAGAAGCAATAACTCAGAGTCAAAACTCAAAATGTCAATGATAGAAATTAAAAAGTTAACATTAAAGATTGAAATAAATTTATAAAATGAACTTAGCATGAGTTTAATCAACAACAAAATTTATTTATATAAAATGCTGACTATGAATCTTCTGCAAGCTATGCTTGTCAAAAGAGCTGAACAATCTTATCAACATCAACAAAGTAGTAACAGCGCTTTACTCATGCATTGAGCTTACACAGAGTCAAAAAGCGAGATAATAACAACATGATCATTGATGTGTTAAAGTTTGCATATACACAGAAAAACAGCAACGTCTTTGCATACATGCTGCAATTCATATATGACATACATATATATATTGCAAAGACACAACTCAGCTTTTGCACATATACAGACAGATGTGATGCAGTAAATTGATCAGTTTTTCGCATTTTCAGATCGACTTACATGCAGCGCAATCATACACAGAGCAGTAACAACGCTTTATTCATATGTTGAATTTACATATAATATACACATATATATTGCGAAGACATGACTCAGCTTTTGCATATATACAAATAGACATGATGCAGTAAATTGATCAGTTTTTCGCATTTTCAGATCAATTTACATGCAGCACAATTATATACAAAGCAGTAACAACGCTTTATTCACATGCTGAACTCATATACAATAAACATATATATATTGTGAAGATACAATTCAACTTTTGCACATTTACATGTTTATGTAAGACAGTAAATCAATTGATTTTTCACTTTATCAAATTGATTTACATGCATCACAATCACATACATTGCAAAGACATAACACAGACTTTGTTTATATACATAGAATGATAGCAACGTCTTTGCGCATGCGTTGCAACTCATATACATCACATATACATACATTGCAAAGACATGATTCAGCTTTTGCATATTTACATGTTTGCATGATGCAGTAAATTGATCGATTTTTCGCTTTATCAGATCAATTTCATTGATCATTTGACAAAATCAGCTAAAACTGACTACAAGCTCATCAAGCTAGCATCAGTCAAAAACATCTGTTTAGTCGAGCTTCTAGCTCACAAGCTCTAATAGTCACTCATCAACAACTAATAGCTAGCTACAAGCGCTTGTATCTTTTGGTGACAGTTATTTGCTCAAAAGACATCAATTGCTCAAAAGATATAATGCGCAATACATGTTCGCTTTTCGTATGTTTCTACATTCAAGGTTCGTATGTAATCAAATAAATCATTTGATGAATTGATTATTTAAGTAGCTATTTAACCATCTATTTAAACATAAAGAATGCTTGATAGAAAAACATGAAGGGTGCTTGGTAGGGTGCTTGGTAGGGAAACATGAAGGGTGCTTGATAGAGTGCTTGGTAGGGAAACATGAAGAGCGCTTGGTAGGGAAACATGAAGAGCGCTTGGTAGGGAAACATGAAGGGTGCTTGGTAGGGAAACATGAAGGGTGCTTGGTAGGGAAACATGAAGGGCGCTTGGTAGGGAAACATGAAGGGTGCTTGGTAGGGAAACATGAAGGGTGCTTGGTAGAGTGCTTGGTAGAAAAACATGAAGGGTGCTTGGTAGGGAAACATGAAGGGTGCCATGTAGAAAGCATTGTTTGACCCGTGTTATGCGCTCGATCGACGCGTATTTTGAAGCATGTAGAATGTTTGGTAGAGCGTTTGATAGAAAGCTCAGTCGATAGCTCAATAGATAGCTCAGTAGAAAGGTCGATAGAAAGATTGATAGAAAGATTGATAGAAAGATTGATAGAAAGGTCGGTAGAAAGATCAGTAGAAAGGTCGGTCGAAAGGTCAGTAGAAAGCTCACTAGATGACTCGATCGAAAGGTCAGTAGAAAGCTCATCAGTAGAAAGATCAATAGAAAGATCGATCAAAAGATCAGTAGAAAGCTCACTAGATGACTCGATCGAAAGATCAGTAGAAAGCATTGTTTGAAGCACTGTTTGACTTGTGTTATGCGCTTGATCGACGCGTCTTTTGAAGCATGTTTTGAAGTGAGTAGACTGACTAGTAGATGAACGAGTAGATAGCTGAGTTGATAGCTGAACATGTTGATATTTTGATTGTTGTTGTTCTAGAAAGTAGAAACTATGAAGGGAAAAAGAAGATGAAAACTTCGAACTCCCTAGCGTCAGCCCTATAGAACTCGGAGCGAAGATTATCGAGTAGGTAGCTGAGCATGTAGAATGGCGAGTAGAATGAAGAGTAGATGAACGAGTAGGTAGACGAGTAGGGTGAAGAGTAGATGAGCGAGTAGGTAGGCGAGTAGGGTGGAGAGTAGGTGAGCGAGTAGGTAGGCGAGTAGGATGGAGAGTAGGTGGGCGAGTAGGTAGGCGAGTAGGTAGGCGAGTAGGGTGAAGAGTAGGTGGGCGAGAAGAGTAGGTGAGCGAGTAGGTAGGCGAGTAGGATAAAGAGTAGGTGGGCGAGTAGGTAGGCGAGTAGGGTGGAGAGTAGGTGAGCGAGTAGGGTGAAGAGTAGGTGGGCGAGGAGAGTAGGTGAGCGAGTAGGTAGGCGAGTAGGGTAAAGAGTAGGGTGAAGAGTAGGTGAGCGAGAAGAGTAGGTGAGCGAGTAGGTAGGCGAGTAGAATGAAGAGTAGGTGGGCGAGTAGAATGAAGAGTAGTGCTAAATCAGCTAAATCAGCTTGTAGCTGATCTATGTAGCATGTAAGCTAATCAACGATGCAAACTCAGCTGACAGCTAGCTTGTAGCAAACGTCTCATCTAGTAGCTAGCATATGCGCCTCGAGCGCATTAAGATTCGAATGCCGTTGCTCACTAGCTTACAAGCTACTCAAGCTCTTTGTCGAAACGTTGATGTTACATGCATCGCAATCACATACATTGCAAAAACATAACACAGTGTTTGCTCATATACACAGAATGACAGCAACGTCTTTGTGCATACGCTGCAACTCATATACATCACACATATACATACTGCGAAGACATGACTCAACTTTTGTGCATTTACACGTCTGCATGATGCAGTAAATCAATTGATTTTTCGCTTTATCAGATTGATTTACATGCATCACAATCACATACACTGCAAAGATATAATATAGTCTTTGCTCATATACACAAAATGACAGCAACGTCTTTGCACATACATTGCAACTCATATACATCACACACATATATTGCAAAGACACGACTCAGCTTTTGCACATTTATACGTCTGCATGATGCAGTAAATCGATTAATTTTTCGCTTTATCAGATCGATTTACATGCATCACAATCACATACATTGCAAAGATATAATACAGTCTTTGCTCATATATACAGAATGACAGCAATGTCTTTGCGCATACGCTGCAACTAATATACGACATTCACACAGTTATTGCAAAGACACGACTCAGCTTTTGCACATATACACATTGATGTGATGCAGTAAATTGATTGATTTTTCGATTTTCTGATCAATTTACATGCATTGCAAATACATAAATCAAAACTCATTTAATTCATTCAACTGAATGATCATACAATGAACTTGAAAGTTTACATTGAAGTGATCAACTTTCATTTATATAGATTAAAGCTCATTTAACTTATGTAACTTGATGATCATATAAACAAGTTGAAAGTTTATGTTGAAGTGATTAACTTTCATAATCTTGAATTGTTTATATGATCACTTAATTATATAAACAGCTCATACACTTGTATGTGCAAACTATTGATGAAATTGATTAATAAAAAGATACATTGCAGTGATTTTGACTAGATTACATGTAATTTAGCATACACACAGCATTTAAATAGTGTCATAGTCATAAACTGCATGCACTTAATGAAGAAATAAAAAAATAAAAATTAGCATGAGTTCATCAACAAGCAAACAACTGCAAAATGACATTATCAATTTATTTTGCAGTCAACAAAAATCACTCACATCAGCATATAGAAAAATGTAATACATGTTTAGTTCACTCAATGCATTGATGTTAAATTCACATGCAAATGCACACAACAACAAAAATACAAACAATTTGCAAAATGCAAATTCGCAGTAAAAAGAGCAAACATTAGTGATTGTGAAAGTCAAAGAAATGAAAAAGCGAAAAGTAATGAAAAGTTTGCAAAAAGAAGTTAGCATCGAAGTTAGTACTAGCAAGTGCTACGATGTCATCTTTAAAAAGATGCAAATAAAGAGACTGCGCGAAAGAATTGAATTTGCAGTTAATCAGCTAAGACAAGCAATATCAGAACAGAAAGAAACTATAAGTTATAGCTTAATTTACATTCAAAGAGCATGTAATGAAAGCATAGAAAACTCAATTCAGAAGCAAATTGATCAACTTCAAAGTTAAACAAACAACAAACTGAAGATCATTCTACAATTAATTTAACAAAATGCTGAAAATATTAAAAAGAAAATCAATGCAAAGCAAATGACAAAGAATTTGCAAATCTTGCAGAAGATGCAGGTTTTGCAAACGTTACAAGTCATGCAAAATTCGCAAAAATCAACGCAGAAGCTCACATATGCACAAAAAGCAGCTCAAGTCACAAACGCAAATGCAAATGCAAACACAAATGTAAATGCAAATGCAAATGCAAATGTAAATGCAGACGAATGAAATTTGATTATCAAGAAATTCTCGTCAAAATCACAAGAAATATTGTATCATGAAAGAAGATTCATTGTCAATTTCAAAAATGAGAACTGAACTTTAAAGATGATGATTTTTTATTTTTTATTTCTTCATTAAGTGCATGCAGTTTATGACTATGACATTATTTAGACACTGTGTATATGTTAAATTACATGTAATTTAGTCAAAATCGCTGCAGTATATTTTCTCATTGATCAATCACATTGATAGTTTGTGCAAATAAGCGCATGAGCTGTCTATATAATTAAGTGATCATATGAACAATTTAAGATTGTGAAAGCTGATCACTTTGAATTTTTTTTTATTTCTTCATTAAGTGCATGCAGTCTATGACTATGACATTGTCTAGACGCTGTATGTATGCTAAGTTACATGTAATCTGACCAAAGTCACTGCTTTATATCTTTTCATTGATCAATCACATCGATAGTTTGCACATACAAACGCTCTTTCTCAATTCTCATTATCATACTCTCATTTTTCTTTGTTTCTTTGCACTCTTGACGTTCTACTCTTTCGTTTCTAATAATCATTTTCTCGTCGTAATTCAAGTATTTTTCAAATACTTTAGTGTTGCAATTCTTTCAATTTTGATGATGAACAATGTCAATATAGTGTCTGTGTTTTTGAGCTGAGCTTTTTTCTTAAGCTTTATTTGCTCTGCTCTATAATGTCTGCAGTTCAGCAGTAAATGCTTCGACGTTTGTCTTGCATTGCATATTTCATAGCATTTGTTCAAATTATTCTCTGATAATCGATGCAAATAGCTCTTGAAATAGTCATGTTTCATTTTCAGCTGAATAAAGATTGAAAACGTTAGTTTATTGATTTTTCTCATCTCTTTTAGTAATTTATGATTTAAATTAACATTTAATATGTGCTTTTGATACTGATTTTCCTTCTTGATGCTGCTTTTTCAGACATTTAATCATTGTAATTTCGTCTCTTTGTCAATTTGCTTTTTGACGAAGCTTATGATGATTGCTTTCATATTGTTGATAACTGATAATTCTTGAGCAGTGCTTTTGATCAATTGATCTGCTTTTTCATTCTCAATAATGCTCTTGCAACTCAATATTCACTGTATGCAAATTTGACACTGATTCTGACGTAAATTGATCAAGTTTTGTCGTATGTCATTGAATAACTTTGCATTAACGTTGCTCTTTGCATTTAGTCTTTGCAAAGTCATTTGACTGTTCATGTACACTTAAATTTCGCTGTTTTTGAGTGCTTTTTCGCTGCATATTGCAATTGCATCGCTAATAGCTTGCAGTTTCGCTTTCGTTATGATTATTTTGTCGTAAACGCTTGTTGCTTTGCTGTATCTGACAAATTCATACATGAATATCATTGTTGTTTCAGTTTCTGTTTTGATCTCTGCTATTTTTTTTCGAATTTGCAATGCATCAATATACATCACTATGTTTTTCGCCTTTTTGATAATTCTTTCTAATTTTCTGTAGTGCAAATTGATCGTTTCACAAGTTTCGCTTTTTGCAAATTCAATTTGAATTCTTGCTAAATGCTTGATTTCTTGATCTCATGATTTCTTAAAGTGAGAAATTTTAATTTCTTTTATTGAATTCAATGTTTTTTGCACTTTGTTCAATATTCAATATATCTGTGTGAGTCTGTCTTTGCACTTCTTGACTTTTCAAGATAAGTTCTTCTTCATCTTGTTTCAGTTCAGATATTTTAATGCATTCAGATTTAAATTCAATTCAATAGAGTATTGAGATGAGTATGAAATAAATGTTCTTTTTCTGATAGAGTGTTTTTTCAATAACTCAACTATTTAAATTGCATAGTTCTTGCACTTTTGATTTAATTGCATCTTCACTGATGAGATTTCAACTTCTATTTGCATAGCATCTATTGATGATGTTTGAAATGCACTCAGAATTTTTCGTAATGCAGCGTTTTGTAGTTTGCGAAATTTGACTAAGTAGCTTTTTTGATTATTTCGTCATATTTTGACGTCATAATCGCTAATAGACGTGATGCATGTCAAATATAACTGCTTTTCTGATTTGACATTTAGTCTTCACTCGCTATTCATTAATCTAAATAACGAGTGTAGCATTCTTGTGACTGTTACGATTTTCGTTTGCATATGAACTTTGAAGTTGAGCTTTCGATTCAGTCAGACTTTTAGTCATTGTATGCATGTTTTTGATTTTATGACTGTGTTATTGAGTAGAATAATCATTTGATTAAGTATCATCTTGTATCTTTCAAAGTGTATCAGTTCAGATTTCAAGTCATTGAATTGCACTGCATTGTTCTCAGCTCATGTGAAAGTGATTTTTGCTGCGTTTTTCAGTATTTTCACATTCTTGTCAATATTTCTTAATATTTCTTCCCTCAACGTATAGCGTCACGTCATCAATATAGCTGAGTGACTGTAAATTTTTGAACTTTGCGCGAATTTTTGAAAACAGATATTGAATATAAATTAGAAATAAAATGAGTGAGATAAATGAATCTTGTGATATTTCTGTGCTTATTTTCTTTGATTTCTGACGTTCATCATCAAATGCTAAGTCAATAACTCAATTTTGTAAGAAACATTTTACTTAATTGATTAAATTGACTGATATTTTCAATTTAATCAATATTTTGATCAGCTGTTTCAACGTAACATGGTCAAAGACTTCTTTGACATCTAGAAGTAAACAGATAAGCGTGTTTTCTCGACTTTTCATCATTTGCGCATCATATACTAGATTTAGTACTACATTTATAGTTGATCTTTGTTTTCTGTCTCTCATTTGATCAAAATTCAGCAGCTTATCATTAATTTCAGCTGTGTAAGACAGTTGCTTGCTATTATTTTTTCTGCTACTTTGTCTAAACAGTTTAGCAGCGTAATAATTCTGTATATCTTTGAAATTGAATAATTCGATTTGTCTGATTTTTTTAGAATAATTCTCATGTCTTCGCATCATATCTTTGAATGATAGTCATTTTTGATCAAATCTGAGTATACTAAATTAAAGATTTTCAATACAGTTTTGTACATTTGCTGTATGATTGCAAATGACATATCATCTGATTCAAATGCTTTTCTGAGTGCTGAGAAGTTAATAGCGTGTTTATTGAAAATATGTTGTATACGTTGCATGCAATATACATAGAGCACGATCTCTATGCTGGTTTTTTCCTTAGACTCAAGAGATTACTCAGAGAGTTTTCTTGTGATAAATTCACAGTTCAAGATGAACGAGATCTCTCACTGCTCAAATTTCGACAGTTTACTTCTTAAGCATGAATCGTAGACGTTTCGTCTGTGATATACATGCATATCGCAGTCGATTTCTTCTCTAATCACATTGACATGCACTACTGTTCTCTCAAATTATACAGATGATGTCTTTGACTAGAGATTGATTCTATCATCAAGACATTCAAGAGTCAGAACTCAGTGAAGAAATAAGATTCTTGAAATCAACAGTCATCATCATTGTATATCACGTCTTGCAAATGCTCACTTCGCTTGTAAAGCGTGCAACTCATCTGTTTTGTGTTATCTGTAGAGATCTTTCTCATGCAGATTGATTATGTTTTGCAAAAATGTTCATATGCTACACTTTTAATCAGACAGCATAGTTCAATTATTCTTTACTAACTTGCTTATGTTTCTCTTCTTTTAATGAAGTCTTCTCATCAGCGTATTGCTTACATATAAAATGTCTGTGTCTGAACATCTGTTAAACGATATTAATGAGACTCTTGAGTTTGCTTGTGTTGAACTTAACGAGACTCGTAAGTTGCTTGTGTCGTAGTAACAGACACGCAGTCTTAACAAGATTTATATGTAGTTAGCATGTAGATTTAAAAAATGTTCATGATTCAAGTTCTTTCTGCTAATCATTCTTAACAGATCAAACATGAGAGTATTCTGTTTCAGTTCTTGTCATTACAATGACAAGATGCTGAATTGAATGATTTTTATAAGTGATTTTTCTTGTAGTTCTGCATTCTATTTGACTTTCTCATTTGCATGAAGATTGCTTTTGTAGCATGCGCATTGAGATTATCAAAGTCTGCGCGATCGTGAAAACTCTGCACGCAGTCAATGCACAACGCTTTATCATCACGCAGCATCTCAATGTCATTTAAACTTTTGATAATCTCTAGACTTTACTGTAGCTAAATAGTAGATTCGTAGTCAGCATTGCATACAGATGAGTTTTATTGCTGACTTTGATCACTTTGATGTAAGCTTTCAACTTGTTTATATGATCATCAAGCTACATAAGCTAAATAAGCTTTGATTTATGTAGATGAAAGCTGATCACTTTGACGTAAGCTTTTGAGTTCACTGTATGATCATTAAACTAAGCAAGCTAAATGAGTTTTAATCTCTGTATTTGTGATGCATGTAAATCAATCAGAAAATTGAAAAATCAATCGATTTACTGCATTGCATCAATGTGTATATGCATAAAAGCTGAGTCGTGTCTTTGCAATGATTGTGTGAATGTTGTATATTAGTTGCAGCGCATATGCAAAGACGTTGCTATCATTCTGTGTATATAAGCAAAGACTATGTCATGTCTTTGCAATGTATGTGATTGTGATGCATGTAAATCGATTTGATAAAGCGAAAAATCAATCGATTTACTGCATCATGCAAATGTGTAAATGTGTAAAAGTTGAGTTGTGTCTTTGCAGTATGTATGTGTGATGTATATGAGTTGCAGCGTATGCGCAAAGACGTTGCTGTCATTCTGTGTATATGAGCAAAGACTGTGTCATATCTTTGCAATGTATATGATTGCAATGCATGTAAATCGATCTGATAAAGCGAAAAATTGATCGATTTACTGCATCATACAGATGTGTAAATATGCAAAAGCTGAGTCATGTCTTTGCAATGTATATGTATGTGATGTATATGAGTTGCAGCGTATGCGCAAAGACGTTGCTGTCGTTCTATGTATATAAGCAAAGTCTGTGTCATGTCTTTACAATGTATGTGATTGCGCTGCGTGTAAATCGATCTGAAAATGCGAAAAATCAATTGATTTACTGCATTACATCTGTCTGTATGTATGCAAAAGCTGAGTCATGTCTTCGCAGTATATGTGTGTATGTCATATGTAAATTCAATGTGTGAATAAAGTGCTGTTACTGCTCTGTGTGTGATTGCGCTGCGTGTAAGTCAATCTGAAAATGCGAAAAATCGATTAATTTACTGCATTACGCCTGTTTATATATGCGCAAAAGCTGAGTCATGTCTTTGCAATATATATGTATATGTCGTATATGAATTGCAGCATATATGCAAAGATGTTGCTGTTCTTCTGTGTATGTGCAAGCTTCAACGCATCAACAATCGCGTTGTTATTGTTTCGCTTTTCGACTGTGTATGAGCTCAATACATGAGTAAAGCACTGTTATTGCTTTGTTGATGTTGATGAGATTATTCAGCTCTTCTGACAAGCATAGCTTGCAGAAGATTCGTAGTCAGCATCTCATATAAATAAATCTCATTGTTGATCAGTTTTTTCAAGTTTTAAGCTTTAAACTTCTAGAAAATTCACTTGACATTACTTAAATATCTTTTTAATATTTTATTCAAAGCATTTTATGTAAACAATAACTTTAGTGTAAAGATTTCTTAATTTCTATTTTGAAATCTGCAATAAATCATCTTCTATTATTGATTTATGTCAGATAAAAATGATATAAATTTAGTCTGCAAAAGTTTAGATTACTCTTTTTGATAGAAAATGTTTAATGCAATTACTTTATATTTCATGTATTAAAGTAATCATGTTATTTTACTCAAAATAATAATGACTGATTTTAACTTATTGTTTTGCACATCAAGAAAAGATAAAACAGATAGTGATTTAATAAAAAATACTGTACTTTTCTGAAACAATGTTGTTCTTTGTGCAATCTTTGAACATAAAAGAATTTGATTTCAATTTTTGTGTCAGTACACAGTCTTCTGTGCTGTTCTGAAGTCAATTAATGACTTGTTCTTTTCATGTAAATTTGCTCTTTGATTTGTCAATTAAATTACTGTCTGAATTGATGATTCTTTCTTCTGCATTGATAAACTTTCGTTTCGTCGTTAATTTTGATCTGCGTAAGCGCAGAAAATTTCAAATTTCAAATTTCTACTTGCAACGTAATCATCTGTAAAGTTATTAAGTTGAATAAAAGCTTGTTTTGATTGTACAATTGTACTCTATAACTTGTTGATCAATTTAGTATATCATATGCTTTGATAGATTGCTGTCATCAATGTGTCTGAATTGTTCTTTAAAAGATTTAAGTAAATGAGTGCAACTGTGTAAGAAATTTCAAATAATTAAGTGTGAAATTTTTTACAAATTTAATTCTTATTTTTCACTTCTTACATCAACAGTTTGTAATAAACAATCACAACGCACGTAAAACAAATTCTTGAAAAAAGCATTACAAATAAGAAAGAAAGAATCAAGAAAATGAATAAACGATGATAAATTGCATAAACAGCAGCAATGCTGACTCAGAAATGATTGCAAACATCATTGACTTGTTGCAAAGAGACAGTAACATGAAGTTGAAACACTTACGCAATGACAAGAAGTATGTTATCAGCATTATTAATCTTCTAACACAGACATTAATGTTAAAGAAAGAGAAGAGCAAAGATTATTCATGAAAGAAAGTGACTTTAAAGCTGATTCAACATTGTTCAAATGACTCAGAAGAAAGAAACAATAGAAATCAGAATGCATTCATCACGAAGAATGTATAAAAGTTGAAGACATTCATTCAACTGCTCAACAAGCAGTTACAAATATAAGAAAACATGCATCTTTCATTAAAAATCACATCATGAACAGATGTAGCAAGAGAAGAAGCAATAATGAAGAAGCAATGACTCAAAGACAATTTGTCATTGCTTTGCAAGAAACGTAAAATCATGATGAAGATAGTAAAAAGAAAGAAGAAAAAAAGTACAGAAGAAGTTTATTAAACAGATTTTGTAAAGAATCACAAATGTGTCAACAGCACAACGAAATTTAACCTTGATGTGATTGATCAATGAAAAGATATACTGCAGCGATTTTGACTAAATTACATGTAATTTAGCATACACACAGCGTCTAGATAATGTCATAGTCATAGACTGCATGCATTTAATGAAGAAATAAAAAATAAAAACAAAATTTAATCATGTCACTTCGCAAGCTTGAAAGCAAAAACATCATACTTCACGCAGTGAGTTCAGAAGTTTAAATAACTCTGAAAAAGTTTTAAACATAAGCAAAAGAAATTGCAAACTTGATGTGTATAATGTGTTGAATCTTTGCAGTACTAGCACATAAGATGTGCATCATATTCAACATAAGCAATCAAGAAATGATCATCAAAAGACTGATGAAAAATAATGAAAGACTTCATGAAGACTTGAAGATTCTAAGAATAGTCTGACTTAAAAGAATGATCAAAAGTGAGAAAACTTACTCATCACTCATCATAAAAATCATAATCAAGATGATGATAAATCATTTATTAAATGTAAGCATGCTAAACTTGTATCAAAAATGTACATGCAAATTGTTTGAAAAGAACTGTTGCATTACACAGTGCTTCAGATACTTTGAATTTGATCATATGATTAAGTTTTGCAAGAAAGAGCAACGCTGTGATAAATGTGCAGACAAACATCACATCAAAGAATGCGTTGTATTTTTGAATAAAAGACGCTACATAAACTGCAACGAAAGTTATGAATTCTGAAGATGCACATGTTTCAAGTGACAACAACAGATGAAACAATCATCAGAAATTTATAGAAACAGATTAACAAGATACTTTGAAATGTCAAGATATAGTTGCATACTCTTGATCTTGTCATTAAACTCTTTAAGTTTAATGATCTCATTGAGTTCAATGAACTCTTCAAATTCAATGAATCTTTCGAGTTCAATAAATGTCACGACGAAGATAAACAGTTGAAACGTTGATGAATCAATGTGACAGATGATAGAAATTAAAAAAAGATGAGTTGAATGCTTCTCATGCATGATTAGCAACTCAGAAGAAATGATATTTGAGCAAGCTCAGAAGCAACAAATCAGAAAATGCAAAAGACTTTCAATGACTGAAAGCATACAAAAAGCTGTCTCAGCGCAGAGTCAACAACAGCTATAAATAACTTTATGATGAATCAATTCTTTCTGCAAATTCTACAGTATAATATCAGAAAATTATTAAAAATTCAAGAGTCGTTTCTGATAAATAGAAAGATTTGAAAATTCAATATAATAGTCATATAGAAATAAAATCATAACAACAATATTTTGTAAACTTTCAGCTCAACTTATAACTTCTTTCATCTTGTGAAAGACTTATCATCATAAGCAAGAACATGCATATACATCAACAAATATTTAAGACTTGATCAATAAACAGTGAAAACTGTTGAATTAAACATTTGCTCAATTAAGATACTAACTTGCAGCACAGATAATAAAACGCAAACTTTAAGATTCATAAACATTTATAATTTGTATTCACTATTTATCATCTTTACAGAAGAATTATTAACTATTTCTTGATTAAATGAATTACTCAAAGATAACTGTGAACAGCTAGTGATGAGAAACTTTAATCTACATCATTCATACTGAAAAGATCAAAGATGCTTCATTTATCATACAGCGATTAATATTCTATTAAACATTATTACAAATGCAAAATTGAAACTATTGCTGAAATCAGACACAATCACTCAAAAGACTCACAATCAGCTCATGATAATAAATTTAGTCTTTAACAGCGTGAAATTACAGTTTATGATGTATAAATACAAATTAAGAACTGATTTGCATCAAAGATTAAATCATTTTTCAATCATCACAAAGTTATGTTTATGCACAGTCTCAATGCAATTCTCAACTTATCAACTTTGAAAAAAAATTGAATACAGAAACATTAAATGCTCATTTGAGAATATATTTTTCTACAAATCACTTTCTGAATGACAAAGTCGTGATAAACAATAAAGTAGTAAAGATTACTTAAGTACTAAATCAGCAATGAAACTCATCTGTATGCAATGCTGACTATGAATTTACTGTTTAGCTACAGTAAAGTTTAAAGGTTATTAAAAGTTTAAATGATATTAAAGTGCTGCATGATGATGAAGTGCTGTGCATTGATTGCATGCAAAGTTTTCGCGATTGCGCAAACTTTAATAATCTCAATGCGCATGCTACAAGCAATCTGCATGCAGATGAGAAAATCAAATAAAATGCAAAACTACGAGAAAAATCACTTATGAAAATCATTCAATTCAATATCTTGTCATCATGATAATAAGAATTGAAACAGAACATTCTTGTATTTAATCTGTTGAGAATGATTAGCAAAAAGAACTTAAATCATGAACATTCTTTAAATTTACATGCTAATTATGTATAAATTTTGTTAAAACTGCATGTTTGTTACTATGATATAAGCAACTTACAAGACTCATTAAGTTTGACATAAGCAAACTTAAAAATCTCATTAATATTGTTTAACAAATGTTCAAATACAAACATTTTATACATGAATGATATGCTGATGAGAAAACTTTATTAAAAGAAGAGAAACATAAATAAATTAGTAAAGAATGATCAAATTATACTGTCTGATTAAAAGTGTAGCATATGAACATTTCTGCAAAACATGATCAATTTGTATAAGAAAAATCTCTACAAATAATATAAAACAAATGAGTTACACATTTTACAAGCGAAGTGAGCATTTGCAAAACATGATATACAATGATGATGACTGTTGATCTTAAGAATCTCACTTCTTCACTGAGTTTTGACTCTTGAATATCTTGATGATAAAGTCAATTTCTAGTCAAAGACATTATTTGTATAGCTTGAAAGAACAGTAGTGTATGTTGATGTAATTAAAGAAGAAATCAACTGCAATACATATGCATATCGCTGATGAAATGTTTGCAACTCATGCTTAAGAAGTAAACTGTTAAAATTTAAGCAGTAAGAGATTTCACTTATCTTGAACTGTGAATCTGCTGCGAGAGAAAAGACTATTTCTTGCTAAGAGAAAAATCAGCATAAAGATTGTATCTTATATATGTTGCATGCAATGTATGCAACATATTTTTGATAAATAAACATGAATGATTGTAAAAGTCAAAGAAATGAAAAAGCGAAAAGTAATGAAAAGTTCGCAAAAAGAAGTTAGCATCGAAGTTAGTACTAGCAAGTGATACAATGTCATTTTTAAAGAGATGCAGATAAAGAGACTGCGCGAAAGAATTGAATTCACAGTTAATCAATTAAGACAAGCAATATCAGAACAGAAAGAAACTATAAGTCATAACTTAATTTACATTCAAAAAGTATGCAATGAAAGCATAGAAAACTCAATTCAGAAGCAAATTGATCAACTTCAAAGTTAAATAAACAACAAACTGAAGATCATTCTACAATTAATTCAACAAAATGCTGAAAATATCAAAAAGAAAATCAATGCAAAGCAAATGACAGAGAATTCGCAAATCTTGCAGAAGACGCAGGTTTTGCAAACATTGCAAGTCATGCAAAATTCGCAAAAACCAACGCAGAAGCTCATATATATGCAAAAAGCAGCTCAAGTCACAAGCGCAAATGCAAATGCGAACACAAATGCAAATGCAGACGAATGAAATCTGATTATCAAGAAATTCTCGTCAAAATCACAAGAAATATCGTATCGCGAAAGAAGATTCATTGTCAATCTCAAAAATGAGAACTGAACTTTAAAGATAATGAAAATGCGAGATTTGATGAATAACACAATGAAAAAGGCGAAAATCGATCTAATAGTTGTCATGATAGTCAAAATGCAAAAGAAAAACAACATTGTTCTGATGATCTTGAAAAAATACACAGCAGATGTCTTACTAGCACAAAGAGCAATATGAAAGCATGTTTTTGATATTAAAAGCATTAAAAAAGACGAGAAATGACATAAAATAGTCATACACACTCTGAAAATCGAAATCTTCAACATGAAAACTGAAATGAAAAATCTAAAAACTGAGTTAAAGTCATACAATCTCGAATTGAAACTAATAATCAACTCTATATGATTATTGAAGAGCAAAAATCGATCACGAAACAAACATGCATCAATGATCTTAGCATTTAGAATTGAAGCAGAAGCACAAAGACATCTGAAAAAACAACTTTTAGCTGCAAAATCAACATATCAAACAGTTGAATATCAAGACTATTGATCAAATGATCAATGTTAAAAATGTTAAACATTCAAGCACTTACAGAACAAATGTAACAAATCATCAAGATGCTTATACTGCAAGCGAAATCATCAGATCTGAAATCATAAATGTCAATTATCTACGTGCAAAGACAAGTAATCATGCAATCACATGATTTTTAGATGCTGCAACTGTCAAAATGCACACTTCGCAAATAGCATAATGTGTAAAACATATCAGACAGCTCATTTTATTAGCTCACAAAAAGATCATCTAGTTACGAAATTGTAATGAGTATTGCATTTGAAATGTCATAAAACAACGCAAATGATGAAAGTTTTGCAAACATGTTGAATATTTGAGTTCTACAACATAATTGCGCAAGATCAATGCAAATTATGCATGCATGCATGAAATTTGCAAAAAACAAGACAGACATTGTTATACTACAAGAATCATGAATGAAAGATGAGAATATAACAATTTTGCTTTCGTCGTTTATTTACATCAAATCAAATGTTCAGAATACTTATGTCAGAGTACTGATATTTATTGCGAAAAACGCAAAGAAATTTACATGCACATTAAGATTGAACATAGTTAACAGCGAAGATATGCAAGCAATATCAATAGCGAACAATAAAATTCAGAGAGAAATTTTATTGTTCAATATTTACAACGAAAAGTCACAAAATGCAGATGACGAGCAATTATACATGATTGAGCGAAAGTTAGCAAAAGTTATGCTAAATGCTGAGCAAAAAGTTATTATCATTAAAGACTTTAATGCACATCATAGCTGATGAAACGCAAAAATTTCAAACTTTATTAAAACGAAAGTGTTAATAAAGTGAATAAATTTACATAAGTATAATCTGATTAACACTTCTGATATAAACACATATCACAGCTATTTAGATCAGTTAAGCTCAGTACTTGATTTAGCATTTGCATCAAAAAATATGTGCAATCACATTAAGAATTAACATATAGATGAAAATGCAAACACAGATTTCAATCATGAAGTAATTCTATTTACAATAGTTATGAAAAAAGTGAAGTTGATTGAAAATTCGCTGAACGCGTCATATCATTTGCAAAAAGTCGACTGAAAAGACTTTGATGAGCATTTGCAAAAGATGAAAGACAAGATGATAATCAAGATGCAAAGAATCATGAGTTTAAAAGCAAAAGTCATTTATTTGATGAAATGCATCAAGAATACAGTGAAATTATTTGTATTTAAACAGCGAATATGCGCAAAATTAAAACTCTGATAAAACAATGAATTCATTGAAATGTGAAAGATGCTGTCATCAAAAAAGCGAATCTGAAAAAGATGCAGAAATAATGATGCATGAACAAAGATAGTGCAAATGCAAAATTTGTATCATGATGCAATAAAGCTGATCAAAAATCAATTTTGAATCAATTTTTTGAACAACGTTGAAGAGAAAGAAGTGTTTTAAACATACAAGTTCACTAAATCATGTTTAATCAAAAAGCTATTCTTAATACAAAACTTGCAAAAAGAATTGAAGATTGAATTCAATGAAAAGTGCGAGACATTTCTGAAAGCAATGTACTCATCATCTTCAAAAATTCAAATTAATGAAGAATTACTATCAAATGAAAGTATACAGTGATTAAGAGTTATCAAAGAAAAAATCATGCACGCTATTAACTTCTCAGCACTCAGAAAAGCACTTGAATTAGATGATATGTCATTCATAATCATACAATGAGCATATAAAACTATATTGAAAATCTTCAATTTAGTATATTCAGATTTGATTAAAAACGACTATCATTTGAAGATATGACGCGAAGGCACGAAAATTATTCTAAAAAAATCAAACAAGTTAAATTATTTAATTTCGAAAATATACAGAATTATTACGCTGCTAAATTGTTTAGACAAAGTAGCAGAAAAAATAATAACAGTGTAACTGTCTTACACAGCTGAAATTAATGATAAGTTGCTGAATTTTGATCAAATGAAAGATAAAAAACAAAGATCAGCTATAAACACAGTACTAAATTTAGTACATGATGTGCAAATGATGAAAAGTTGAGAAAACATGCTTATCTGTTTACTTCTAGATGTCAAAGAAGTCTTTGATTATGTTACATTGAAATAGCTGATCAAAATATTGATTAAATTGAAAATATCAGTTAATTTAATCAATTGAATAAAATGTTTCTTATAAAATCGAATTATTGACTTAGCATTTGATAATGAATGTCAGAAATTAAAGAAAATAAGCACAGAAATATCACAAGACTCATTTATCTCGCTCATTTTATTTCTAATTTATATTCAATATCTGTTTTCAAAGATTCGCGCAAAGTTCAAAAATTTACAGTCACTCAGCTATATTGATGATGTAATGCTATACATTGAGAAAAGAAATATTGACAAGAATGTGAAAATACTGAAAAATGCAGCAAAAATCGCTTTCACATGAGCTGAGAACAATGCAGTGCAATTCAATGACTTGAAATCTGAACTGATACACTTTGAAAGTCACAAGATAACACTCAATCAAATGATTATTCTGCTCAATAACATGATCATAAAATCAAAAATATGTGTATAATGATTAAAAGTCTGACTGAATTGAAAGTTCAACTTTAAAGTTCATGTGTAAATGAAAATTGCAACAGTCATAAGAATGCTACACTCGTTGTTTAAATTAATAAATAGTGAGTGAGAATTAAATGTCAAATCAGAAAAGCAGTTATATCTGATATATGTCACGTCTATTAACGATTATGACGTCGAAATATGATGAAATAATCAAAAAAGCTACTTAGTCAAATTTCGCAAACTGCAAAACGTTGCATTATGAAAAATTCTAAGTATGTTTCAAACATCATTAATAAATGCTATGCAAATAGAAGTTGAAATCTCGTCAATGAAGATGCAATTAAATCAAAAGTGCAAGAACTATGCAATTTGAATAGTTGAATTATTGAAAAAACACTCTATCAGAAAAAAAACATCTATTTCATACTCATTTTAATACTCTATCAAATTGAATTTAGATCTGAACGCATTGAAATATTTGAACTGAAACAAGATGAAGATGAACTTATCTCAAAAAGTCAAGAAGTGCAAAGATAAACTTACGCAAATATATTGAATATTGAACAAAGTGCAAAAAACATTGAATTCAATAAAAGAAATTGAAATTTCTCACTTCAAGAAATCATGAGATCAAGAAATTGAGCATTTAGCAAGAATTCAAGTCAAATTTGCAAAAAGCAAAACTCATGAAACGATTAATTCACACTACAGAAAATTAGAAAAAATCATCAAAAAGGCGAAAAACATAGTGATGTACATTAACACATTGCAAATTCAAAAAAAGATAGCAGAGATTGAAACAGAAATGAAAATGACAGTGATATTCATGCATAAACTCATCAGATACAGCAAAGTGACAAACGTTTCTGACAAAATAATCACATCAAAAGCGAAAATGCAAGCTATTAGCGATGCAATCGCAATATGCAGCGAAAAAGCACTCAAAAACAGCGAAATTTGAATGTACATAAACAGTCAAATGACTTTGCAAAGACTAAATGCAAAGAGCAACATCAATGCGAAGTTATTCAATGACATATGACAAAACTTGATCAATTTACATCAGAATCAGTGTCAAATTTGCATACAGTGAATATTGAGTTGCAAGAACATTATTGAGAATGAAAAAGCAGATCAATTGATCAAAAACGCTGCTCAAGAATTATCAGTTATCAACAACATGAAAGCAATCATCATAAGCTTCGTCAAAAAGCAAATTTGCAAAGAGACGAAATTACAATGATTAAATGTTTAAAAAAGCAGCATCAAGAAGGAAAATCAGTATTGAAAGCACATATTGAATGTGATTTAAGTCATAAATCATTAAAAGAGATGAGAAAAATCAATAGACTAACGTTTTCAATCTTTATTCAGCTGAAAATGAAACATGATTATTTCAAGAGCTATTTGCATCGATTATCAGAGAATAATTTGAACAAATGCTATGAAATATGCAATGCAAGACAAACGTTGAAGCATTTACTGCTGAACTGCAGACATTATAGAGCAGAGCAGATAAAGCTTAAGGAAAAAGCTCAGCTCAAAAACACAGACACTATATTGACACTGTTCATCATCAAAATTGAAAGAATTGCAACACTCAAGTATTTGAAAAATACTCAAATTGCAACGAGAAAATGACTATTAGAAACGAAAGAGTAGAATGCAAAGAGTGCGAAGAGACAAAGAAAAACGAAAGTACGATAATGAGAATTGAGAGAAAGCGCTTGTATGTGCAAACTATTGATGTGATTGATCAATGAGAAGATATAAAGCAGCGACTTTGACCAGGTTACATGTAACTTAGCATACATACAGCGTCTAAACAGAGAAAAAATTTTTTTTTTTATATATATACACATCTGTGCAACACAGTAAATTGATCAATTTCGATTTTCTGATTGATTTACATACATTGCAAAAACATGACACAATCTTTACTTATATACACAGAACAACAGCAACGTTGTTATGCATGCATTGCAACTCATATACATTACACATACACATATTGCAAAAGCATGACTCAGCTTTTGCATATATACATATTTATGCAATGCAGTAAATTAAACAATTTTTTCAATTTTCTGATTGATTTACATGCATTGCAAATACATAAATCAAAACTTATTTAGTTTGTTTAACTGAGTAATCATACAATGAACTTGAAAGCTCACGTTGAAGTGATCAGCTTTCATCTACATAAATCAAAGCTCATCTAACTCACTTAGCTTAATGATCATACAGACAAGTTGAAAGTTCATATTAAAGTAATCAACTTTCACAATCTTGAATTGTTTATATAATCACTTAATTATATAAATAACTCACACACTCATTTGCACAAACTATCAATGTGATTGATTAATGAAAAGATACACTGCAATAATTTTGACTAGATTACATGTAATGCATATATGAGAAGAAAGCAGACACAATTATAATCAGAATTATTAAACAGTTATTGTCAAGTTCTCAGATATGCAATGAGAGTCGTACGACTTCTTTATGTCTAAATAGATTAGCACATGAAAATTACTTCACACAAAGTTATCACAAGCGTTGTACAACGCTTTCTTTCTTCTTTCACCAATCATCATCTCATCATCATCATCATCATCATCAGCAACGTAAGTGTAACAGCTTATGTAAAATGATGTACAGTACAAAGTATACAGACTAATGATGCATTGTACGATGTAAAACAACAACAACAACGTAAGTTTAACAGCTGCAGTGAATATTAAATGTATGAGCTGACGATGCTTTGTACGAAGAGCAACAGCAATGATGTGAGTTGAATTCTATTCTGTCTATGAGCTATGTGATTTACATGTCATACAAAGAGTTCTTGTTCTTTGAAATCTTGTTGCAATCATCATCATCATCAACACTCTCGCTCTTGTTGCTTCTGCTTTGATCAACATCTTTCTCTGTTTTCTTGTGAAACAACTACAACTTACTATCTTTGTTCATACGAGGTCTGAACATGCACTTCTCGCTTGTTCTGAACGAGACGTTGATTTTGTACAAGAGATGATTTCTTCAAATCAGATGAAAATGCACAGATCTTCATACATCAACGCTGTTCTGATTCAGTCTCATGAACAAGTCATTTTTATGACTTGTACACAGTGTACATGATCAAATGATCTTCGATCTTTCTCAAAGTGTCGCTTTGTTTCAAAGCACTTTGAGAAGATCTGCGTCAATTGCAAATGACAAAATCATGCAACATGATGCAATCTTCTTGAGATTGAAGATGACAAAAGCAAGAACAAATGAGATGAAAATCATTATTCTCGCTCACTCAAGAGAAGAGATGATCGTACAAAGCGAAGAAGATTGAGAAAGCTCAAGCTGAGAAAGCGAAGACTGTTGAAAGCGAAAGATGTCTTCAATCTCATTGTGCTGAATTAGAAGTATGCTTGACTTGATGCATGTTTCAATTTCATGCACATCTCACTTTACTACTTTCATCTTTCTTCAAAAATCAACTACAAATTCAGTATGACTTCAATTGAAGCAGCTTTTGCAGATCTAGCTTTGTAAGACTCATTTAACTACATTGCAACTGCAAAGAAATTCAATATCAATCGAAGCATGCTGTCGTGATGACATAAAGATAAAACGATCTTCGTTAAGAAAAGCAAGCAAACAACGTCAATTCTTTCAAATCAACAAGAAAAAGAGCTTATTCACTATATAAACAAGCTTATTAAGCGTGATATACTTTCTCTCAATGCAATGATTCATGTTTTTGCATACAATATATCTGAAAAACAGTCAGGCAAAAACTGATCTTATGAGTTCGTTCAACATTATTCAAATATACTGCAGTCAAAGTTTTTACAAGAAGCTGATCTAAAGCGAAAAAAAGTCAATAATGCATATCAATATCAGCTTTATTTTGATCTAGTAAATGTCTTCATTACGTTTAATTTCATACTAATATGAAAATAAATAAAGCAAAAAATCAAAGAATATGAGATTCTTTCTTCAAACATATATAATATGAATGAAAAGAGCTTTCTACTTGAACTGCTTTAAAAGACTTGAAGAGTCTTTAGTTTAAAGCATTTGAACAATGAGAAATTGCTGAATGTTGATCAAGACAACAATAAAGAATGAATCATCTTGATTGCAATCATTTGCATGAATATGACTGATATATCTTCTTCGATCATTTATCAGACAATATCAGATAATATTCAGAATAGCTGACTTACTGAATATGATTTCAAAGAGCAATTCTGCTTCTTTGCTTTCTCTGCTATTGACTGAACTAACGATGAATTGATTTACTCTTGACTCACTATCGTATTTAATTGAAATACGAGATCAAAAGTCAGAAATTCACGTAATTATCATCTTCTATTTATTAACGAGCATGACAGTCATATCAACATGAAGTTTCTTGACTGATGTAAGCAGAACAAGATGCTCATGACTTTATATTCTTCTCATTCTACTCATCATCTTCAATCTCTGAATGTCAGCTTATTTAATTCTTTGATCAATTACTACTTTTAAAATCTGAACGACTGAATTTTTAAAAGTCAAGAATTTTCTTGAATATCAAAAAAAGACTTCTTTGATTTATTTTAATCTGCATATCAAGCTGCTTTCACATCTGTCAACATAAAAAGTGAATGAAAAAGACAAAATTGCTATCTTTTGATTCATTACAGATCATAAAGCAGATTAAATTGAACATTAGTGTTGTTCTATCTTTCAATTATCATCAATCATCAGATAAATGAATTTCTTTAGACTTATTCTGTCTAGATGAGTATGTTGAATGAGTAATGAGATCAGTATCATGTGATTAACGAATTCTTAATATAATGTCAGAATCATGTCTAAATGATACAATCAATGAAGATCAGAATTGATAGTGCTTGATCTTTAAAAATAGCTATAACTGAATATTAAGAATACAGAAAAAGATTGATACAAAAGCTTCTATTTATGTAATGTTCAGAGACTGCGCTAGGCTTGAAAAAGATGTGTTTGTAACATGAAAAGAAGATAATGTAAATGAATAAGATGTTGGCGAAAGAAAAGAATTTTGAGAAAGTAAAAGAGTGTTAAGTCATATCTGAGTTAAATCTGAGTCAGATCTAAATCAGATCTCAACTAAATCATTGACTAGTTTTAATCAGTCTTAATACGCTCGTAACATTACTCTTTTCTTTGAAAATTCATGTTTGCATAAATGTAGTTTCTTTGCTCACTTTTGTTGATAGTTATTTCGATATTTAGTGCAATTTGCTTGAATATAGCTTATGAAATTCATTCAAAACTTTCTCTGAGTTATTGAATTTCTTTTTATTGACATAGTATCATTCGTCATTTCTATCTAGATCTTTTCATTTGACTTTGTACTGTATTTGATCTTGATAACGTCTGAAGTTCAATATATCATTTATCTTTCAATGTTCATCATCTTTGATAGTGATTGATCTGAGTGATTCTGAATGTTGTTCTGATAAAGAATCTTCTGAATACAATCATAGTAGCTTCAAACTGAATATTGAATGCAGATGCTTCATGCTGACTGATAGATGAAAATGATAGAAGATATTTATTTTAGCAGTGATTTGATAGAGATTTAGCTGTTTGTCTTTCAAATCTTTGCAGAGTCTCATTGTCTTGACATTTCTGAAAGATAGTCAAACTCAGTCATTTACTTCATATGTGACGTTTCATTTATATTTATTGATTTGAACTTCGATGATCAGCTTCATTTTTTCCAATTGTTGATGATTGAAGCTCAGTAGCTCTTTTATTTGAATGACAATATTGTCTGTCTTTCTAGCTTTAAGTCATTCATAAGTCATTTTATAGTCAGTTGTATCTGAATTGAAACTCATTCAAGAATGAAATTCTTTATTGAAGTAGAAGAAAATCATTGAAGTGATCAAGAAGATATTGAAATTGTTGCTGAATTTCATCATAAATATTCATTTGACTCAGTCGTTCTGCATGTAATTGCAGTAAATTCTAAGTTCACATTCAACGTCTTGATTGACTTGTTTTGATTGATCGTTGATCTCAGAATGATAAACTGTGAATAAACTAGCTGTGATTCTCAGTCGTTTGCAAAGACTCTTTCACATAGTCAATATGAATTGAAAGTCTCTGTTTGAAACAATAGAATTGAGTAGATCATGCAGTCAATAGACGTTTTATAGTATGATTCAAATCATTTCTTCGACTGAGATGTCATCATCTTTTCAATGACAGAAAACATAGTGATGTTCTTTGATGAAATGACATATGATTGTGCAAATGATGTTATAGTCTTCTGACAGAAGTAGTTCAGTGATGAAGTTCATAACTATATCTTTTCAGCATTTCTACGAAATTGAAAAAGAATGATGAAGTTCATTAATGCTATTTCCAGAAGCTTTGCTTCGCTGACAAGCATGACAGTTTTGAATGTATCATTGAATAGTAGCTCAATGATCTGATCAATAGTAGAAACGCTGAACTAAATCAATGATTCATTTATTATCAAGATGAGAGATTGAAGATTGATCATGCACTTCTTGTAGTAATTTCGTGTGTATGTTCTCAGAAACTCACAGTAAATCTTTTTCAAATAGAACATCATCAATGATTTTGCAGTTCTTCAGTTTAGTGATATGAAATTTGAGCTTGTTGTCATTCATAGCTTGTTTATATTTGCTGCAGAGCTAATCTGTTTAATTAATCATATGTACTTGTTAATAAAGATTTGCTTTCAATTCAACAGATAGAACATCAACTTTATCAGAGATCAGAATAGTTTGAAAATAATCTTCAAAATGCTGAGCTGATTCAGAAATGTTTATTAAAGACATTCTGATTAAAGCATCAACTTTAGTGTTTATTTTGCCTGATTTAAAGATGATCTGAAAGTTGAACTTCAATAGAATGTTCAGATAGTTGACTTATCATCAACTCAACTGTTTGTTTTTCATGAAGATCTTTAAAGTTTAATGATTGATGAACATCTGAATGAGTAATTCAATGCATTTCAGCTTGAGTCATCAGTGTTCAAAGCATTGAATAATGACTAGCAGTTTCTTGTCATAAATATGATAATTGATTTCAGCGAGAATCATGCTTTTGCTGTAGAAAGTCATTGAATGAAGAACTTTCTCGTCATTGTACTAAGATAGTATTTCATCTTTTACATAGTTCAAAGCATCAATCTTCAAAATAGCTTGTTGTTTGAGATTGAAGTGACGAAGTACTGAGACTGAGCTGACTTGTTTCTTTAGATTGTTAAAAGCTTGAACACAGATCTCATTTCAAACAAAAGATGTATTCTTTCTAGTCAACTGAGTGAATGATTTGACTAGCTTCGAGAAGTTCTTAATGAAACAACGATAGAAGTTAACAAATTTCATGAAGCTCTGAATTTCTTTTAGATTGATTGAAGTGATTCAGCTGACTATGACTGTCATCTTGCTGAGATTCATACGAAGATTTAGTTCTGATACAATAACTTCTAGAAAGACAGTCTCTTCTACATTGAATTTGCACTTTTGAATATTCATTTGCAGTTCAGCTTCGCGTAGTCAACTCAATACTAGTTTGACGTAATCTTTATGTTTCTTTCTTGTTTTGCTATAAATGAGAATGTCATCTAAATAAACTTGACAAAAGTCGTTCAGAAAGTTTCATAAAACATCATTCATATATTGTTAAAAAGAGATCAATTCATTAGTTAGTTCAAATGATAGCATCTTGTATTTATAAACTTCTAAAGCAGTGATAAAAATGATGTAATTCTTGCTATCAAAGTGCATTTGAAGTTTGTTGAATGCTGATATGATGTTCAATCTAGTCAGATGCTTGCAATTCACTATTTTATCAATGATCTCATTTATCAGCGATAGAAAATATTTAGTTCTTTTGAAAATGACATTTAGCTTTTGATAGTTCACGCAGAATCAAAGATCTTCATTTGCTTTGAGAATGAATAGAACGAGAGAGAAATAGAAAGTCTGACTGAGAGTGATGAATTTCTTCAACAGATTCTTGTTTAAATACTTCTTTACTTTCAGAAGTTTGACAGAGAACATTTAATATACTCGATAGTAAAAAAGCGTTGAATCATTGATGAGCTCAATTTTATGATCGTAGAAGTGATGAAAGAGTAGTTTATTCAATTGAGCTTAATCAAAAACATTTAGAAACTCATGATATTTTGATGATAGCTTTGCTAATATCTTTCAAATTCTGAGTCGTTTCATTGATTGAAGAGACGTTTAGAGTGTTCAAATTGCACTGAGTATTGTACGCAATTTCTCTATTGATGTTCATCATGAATAAAGCAAAGACTTTGATCTTGTTCTTCTTTGAACAATTCAACAGTGTTTTGAATGAAGTGACATTTATACTTTGAATTGAGAATGACTCTTTCTGAGCAGTGATTGAAACAAGTCATTTGAGCATCATAGAGATTTTAGTCTGAGTGATTGAAAAAGATGAAGTTAATCGCGATCAACTTGAGTGTTTTGAATTGAGCGAGATTAAAAAAACAGAAATAGAAGTATTCAATTGATTTGAAAAAACAATGACGTCGTTTTGCATATTCAGTAATATTTCGTTTTTATTCATTCAGAACTTACTCAATATGACTTCATGATGATCAATATCAGCTATTAACATTGATATGATTAATTTCTTATGACTTTCAATGATGAGATTGAGTAGAATTTTATGAGTGATAATTTTCTTAAATATCTTTTCATCATAATCTCTTATTAGCTTCTCTTTTGTCAATGATATAAATTGAATTTCTAGTTTCTCACATACTTTATTGAATTTCTAGTTTCTCACATACTTTATTGATTAGATTAAAATGTATGATTGTGTAAACAACTGAATTACTGTTTATTAAAGAACAAAGATTGAAAGATTGATTCTGAAAGATGAAATGAATGTCAATTAGAAACGACTTTTCAAAGTAATTCTCTTTCAATAGAATTTCATCTAGTTTGCACAAAGATATAATCTCTATCTCTTTAATGACTTTTGAAGAGTGTTATGAGTCTGCATAAAGCGAATCATATGAGTGTATTCTAACTAGAAGTTCAAAGCTGAAGAAGAAAGAAGATGCAACACGTCGTGAGTTTTACTCACGAAGGCACGCTAGGCCGCTAGCGTGTCAACATCAGCTCTATACTAGTCTATGATAGTCTGACATGATTTATGTTAGACTAACTTAAAGTGCATGATCATAACATTACTTTTTCTCTTCATTTAGCAATGTTCTCATTGCTGCAGTTCAATCAATCTTTCTTAAGTCGATTTCTATCTTGACTTGTTCAAATATCATTCATGAAAGTTATTTACAATCTTCAAGCATTCTTCAAATTCACTTTCATCGACGTTTTATTAATGTAGATCAACGTTGTATTCTTTTCAATTGACATGATATTGTAGTCATTTATCTCGTTTGTAGTGTCTGAAGTTCAGTATGTTCTTCATCTTTCATTCATCTTCATCATCGATCACTATAAAGTCAGACGATTCATTTCATTGTTCATTCAAAGAGTTTTTTGAATCTAGTTGCAACAGATTTGATGTGAACTTCAAATATATCTTCATAGTCGATGATAGTTTCAGTTGATACATATGTTCAATCTTGATCAGAATCTTGAAGAGTTCTAGCATCTTATTGTCTAGCTTTTTTGATGATCATTATGTTTCTAAAATTCAAAAACATCATGTCATTTATCTTGTAGATCATTTTCTTTCGATGCTTGTCAATCTGTTTCTTCATTGTGACTCTGACTTTTGTCAAGACTTGTTTGATCAATGTTAATGATTGTTTCATATGTTCAAATATATTCTTTGCTTTGTCTGCTTCAATTCTAGCTCAAGTGATCTCATATTTGATTAAGTTCAAATCGAAGCTCATATGAAAGTGAAAATTCTTATTAAGAAAGAACGTTGACTGTTCAATTAATGACGAAATAGCATTGTTATCAGCGAATTCAATTATGAATAATCAGGCAAATCAATCATCTTGCATATATGAGCAGTAGCTTTGTAGATATCATTTTACATTCTGATTCACTCTTTCTGTTTGATCATCAATCTGCAAATAATAGTCTGTGAATAGTTTTATCTTGATATTGAGTCTCAGACATAAAGACTTTCAGACAATCAATATGAATTGTGAATCACGATTGAACACTATTGATCTGAATAGTTCATGAGTTCTGAAGACTCATATCAACAGTAGCTTGACTGTTTATTCTGCGAAGATTTCTTCATCATCTGATCAACACAATATATAATGTTGTTTCTTAAACAATCGATCTATGACTGTCAGAATCACGTTGTTTTCATCACTTTCTGATAGATTGATAATGAAGTTTAATGATATGTTCTGTCATTGCTGCTCTGATAAGATCAATGACTTCAGCAGTTCATTGATTCAATCTCTCAATGCTTTTGATCTACAACAAACGTAACAGTTTCAAATGTAATGCTTGATCATTATTCTCATCTTTGATCAGCAATATGATCATCTCAGCAAGTTCAACGTTCAATTCATGTCAGAATGATCATTGATCAAAAGATCATGTGCTTTTCTTATCAATCAAGTGATCATTGACTGAGAAACTCATAGTCTATCATCTTTTCAGAATACTTCATCAAGTACTTTGCAATTGTCTAGATCAATATCTTGACAAGTTTTTCTGTTTTGTTTCATGACTATTTAAATATTGAAGCACAGTTGATTTGTTTGATTTTCAACTATAATTTGATTCTGAATAGAAATCATCTCTTTGATCGAATTTTCGTTAGTGTTCAATTTATATTTCGAATCTGAGTCAAATTCTGAGTCAGATTCTGAGTTAAATCTTGATCAGCTTCTATTGACTGCAGTTCAAATCTGTCTTCTGACAATAGCATCTGATGCTGATATAGCTTTCAATCATCATTTGCTTTAACTGACTTGACATCTGACATTCTGATCAGCGCGTCGACTTTCAGATTCTGTTTTCTCGACTGATATATGATCTGAAAGTTATATTTAAATAACTTCTCAGCTCATTTAGTCTGTCGTCTGATCAGTTCTTTGATCATCATGAAGTACTTCAAATTCAGATGATTGATGAAGATCTTGATTGAAATATCTGTACATTTCAATTCAGAGCGTCAATGCTTCAAGCAGTGAATAATGATCAGCAGTTTCTTATCATAGATCTCGTAGTTGCATTCTGCAAGAATTATGTTCTTGCTGTAAAAGATCATTGAATGTAGAATGTCTTCATCGTCATACTGAGACAATACTTCGTCGTTTACGTAGTTCAAAAAGTTCGTTTTCAGAATAGCTTCTCTGATTGAGTTGAAATGCTTCAGAACGAGAGCTGTCATCATTTGTTACTTTAGTACTTCAAAAATCGTTTGACAAATCTCTGTTCATTCAAAGAAATGATCTTTTCAAGTCAGCTTTATCATGAGTCAAATGATCTTTGAGAAGTTCTTTATGAATTGTCGATAGAAGTTGTAGAAGTCAATGAAGATCTGCACATGAGTCAATGATCGAGACACTTTTCAGCTTCAAATCACATCTACTTTTCAAGAATTCATTTGCAGATCATTGATAAATATCAGTAGTTCAAGAAACGAGATTTTCTGAATCTCAAATTCGCACTTGTTAATGTTTATCTGCAAGTCAACTTCGCGAAGCTTGTTTAGCACTTCTTTCACATGAGTTCTATGTTCTTTCAAGATCTTACTATAAATGAGAATATCATTCAAGTATGTCTGACAGAACTTATGCAGACAGTTAAACAACACATTGTTGATATAATGCTGAAAAGATGCAAGTTTATTGATCAATTCAAAGAGCATTACTTTATACTTGTAAACATTGAAGAAAGTAACAAAAGTAGTCAAATTCTTGCTTTTTGAACTCATGCACAGTTTATTGAATATGATGATAATATTAAGTTGAGTCAGATACTTACTGTCTTGAATTCAAGCTAGTACTTCGTCTATCAAGAATATTGAATAACGATTTCTTTTAATCAGAGCATTCAGTTTTCAATAATTCATACAAAAGCGAAGACTATCATCTTTCTTTTTAACAAATAGTATTGACGAAGCGAAGAGAGCTTTGCTGAGAGTAATGAACTTCTTCTTCAAGTTCTCTTCTAGATACTTCTTGATCTTCTGCAACTTGTGACTCAACATGAAATACAATCAACTTCTAGAAGATTAACTTTCATCTTCTAATTCAATCTTATGATCATATGATCAATGCAAGAGCAACTGCGTTGTCTTTTCTCTATCAAAAACATTCAGAAAGTCGTGATAAACTATTAAAAGCTTCTTCTTCAGTTCATTTAATGACATGACAGAGATCATTTCATTTAGTTTCGCGAAATCTTCAACTGAGCTAAGCGCTTTGTTGATTTCACTAATGATCAAGAAGAAGATCTTCATCTTCTTATTCTTGACTAGAGTTTGATATGCAGCAACTTTGATCATGATAATATTGACGAGTTTCTTTGTCTCAGTTGATTGAAATGAGTAAAGTTGATCAAGATCAATTTGAGTGCTTTGCTTTGTTATGAGAGCAGATTCAATGAATCAAGCAGATTCAATGAATCTATTCACTGATTTCTGATTCATGAGTCTCTTCAAGATGATCATTAATGTAACAATCAAGTTCAAGTTCTTTCATTTCATTGTGCAAATCTCATTTGATTCAGATCTGTGAAATGCTGATTGATTGCTTGCTTTTAAAACAACAGATTTCAATGTTTGAATTTTCAATGATGATATTAATCAATTGTTTGCAAAATCTATTAACATTTGATTTTTTTTCAATCAGAAATTTTCAATGATTATCTTATGTTGATTTAAACAAGTTATTAATAAAGATATCATTTCATTCTTGTGTTCTTGTATCATGATTGATGTATACAGAGCATGTGTAATTGACTTTTGATCAGAAGTTTCATCATACAATTGAATTGACTTTGATTTTGACAGCGATATTGATTGAATATCAAAGCATTCACATAGCTTTGACATCAAAGATTCATCAATGAAAGTCATGTCAGTGACTTCAGTATTTATCAGAGCGAAAAATCTAAATATCTTTTCTAAACTACTTAAGATGATGTCAACAGTGAACGACTTGAAATCAAATGAATCATCAGACATGCTGATGAAGCAGAATATGAGTATATTGCTCTCAGTCATTACTTTGACGAGAACAAGTCGTTTTTCGAATTCGCTGCAATTTCATGCATCTGAGCTGATTCAAGACAGTTGTATGCTTTATGTTCTGACTTTTTGCATTTGAAGCAAAGTTCTTTTTTAAACAACTTCTCTCTAGCAGAATCAACGTTCAATATTCTGAGTTTCTTTCATGCAGAGATTGAAGCTGAGATCGCAGTAGTGATCATCATCAAGATGCTAGCAATAAAGTGAGCGACTTGAGTCATTGATATCTTGAAGACTGATCGAGCATTCAATTTCGTCAATCGAACGTCGACTTGCATGCAGATGTCAACAAATTCGTTCAAATTCATAGTTCGTTCGTTGATCATGACTTGCTGAAGATCTGAGCTAATCTTATGCTGAAGATCATCTAGTAGAGTTTCATTATTGTATTCTAGTTTCACACTAAGTCTTTGAAATTTCATTCAAAATTCATGAAAGAAAATCTTGTTTTAATACAGCTTCAAGAACTGTCGTTGAGTCATATGATGTTGATTGAAATCATCATACATCTTATTTATGATTGACAGTATCTCTTCTGCTTCAAGAAACGAGTTTATGATCATGTTTCTCATTCTGAGTGCTATGTGTTTGACCGTTGTTTTACTGACTCAACTTTTCACATATGTAATCTTCATTTCTTTAATAAAGAAATGATTCTTGTTCATCTTCAGCTTGTTTCACATTCAAAACAGTTAATTATTCACATTCTGTCTTGAATCTTTGAACAGAAATGAGTCAGATAGCTTGATTGACTTCAAGAATTAATCTTTTGAAACCAAAGTACTTAGTCGACTTGATGTCACTTCTAAATGACATATAATCACGTTCTTTTTCTTCATCTCTTTCTGTAAACGCGTTTCAACAGCATTCAACGTTGTCTGCGTAGCTTTCAACTTGATGTTGATAGCTTTCAATTCAACGTTAATCTTGTTGACATCATTTAACATCTGAATCATGTCATTGTGAATCTTGATTTCAATGTCATGCTGTTGACATATGTACTTGATAAAGACAACAAGATTATCTGCTTCATAAGCACTTATTTAAGCATTCAATTCAGTGCTGATGCTGATCTTGATCATTTCATGATCAAAGAGCAACGCGTTCGTGTTCTCTTCTTCTGATGCTGTTCAATTCTGTGATAAAAGTGATTTTCTTTCAGCATCTTGAGTTTTGTAGCGAGTTGTGCTCACTGATTCTGATTCTAATTCTGTGCTTCTAGTCATTGTGTGAGTAGAAAATTGCTGATCAAGATTCAGCTGAAATTTCTGATTTCAGTTCTAGAACAATGCATTCATGTTCTTCTGTTCTTCTGTTCTGATGATGAGCTCAGTAAAGAGTTAATCTAGAGCAACGTGTTCATGTTTTTCTGTTTCGTTCTAGAAATTTCTTGATTTTTAATGAATCTTCTGAACTCAATTTTCTGATTTCAATTCTGATTCAAGTTTGAGTGATGTAACTTGTTTTTATATCATCTACACATCGATAGCAAGATTAATGAGCTTTGAACTAATGTTATAAGTCTGCATAAAGCGAATCATATGAGTGTATTCTAACTAGAAGTTCAAAGCTGAAGAAGAAAGAAGATGCAACATGTCGTGAGTTTTACTCATGAAGACACACTAGATTGCTAGCGTGTCAACATCAGTTCTATACTAGTTTATGATAGTTTGACACAATCTATGTTAGACTAACTTGAAGTGCATGATCACAACAAAGAGATGACTAGTTTTTTGAATTGAAATTAAAATCAAAATTAAAGCAATCATATTCATTGTTCACTGCATTAATTCTAGTAGATTGATCGAGACACTCTTTAAAACTATGATCTGATTTATGACATATAAAACATCTTTTGACTAGAATGTTTGCTTCTTTGACGTTAGTTAAAATCGCGTTGCGCGACTTTAAATTATCAAACTTCAAATAATCAACTGATTGAATGATAATAGTCACTTTATGAAAGATAGTCTTTGAAACATCATTAACGCATTTGAGCTTGTTCTTGATCTCTTGAATGACTCGCTGATCATTATTCAAATGAATCAGATAGAAATGAATTTCTTTTAGAAAATCAGATTGAATTAGTTGATTTACTCAAATGAATCAAAGATGAGAATGTATTTTATCTTTCAGATCAACAATCAGTTGCTTTTCATGATAGTCTAAATAGAAAGATAGTCGTTGAAACTGAGTATAAAACTCGCTGAATTTCTTTGATTCTTGAATTAAGTTGTAGTATTTTCTACGAAAATTAACTTTCTTATTCAAGTCATTGAACAACTGAGCTAGCTCTTTCAAAAGATCTTCAATAATTTTATAAAGATTGACACAATCACGTTCACATCTAGTCTGAGTGATCTCAGCTGCGTCATTAAATAATCTAGAATGTATATAGCTTAATTTAACTCATTCATTAGAAAAAAGATTGACGTTGATCTCTAGTTTATTCTGAATTTTTCCGTATCAGTTCTTTCAAGTAAAGTTCTTTTCATCAGTAAACAGCGAAGAATCAGATATTTTTTGAAATCTAGAACGCTCAGAGTAGATGAAATCAGAAGAAGTATTTTCTTTAGTTTGAAGTCTTGTCTTCAACTCTTTGATTTCGTCTTCTTGTTGTTTATTTAACTTGTAAAGTTGATCTGTTTCTTTATCAAGAGCTAAACTTTGAGCTTTTCAGATTTCATAAAACATGAGAGATATTATTGTTTCAGCGAATGATTCATCATCTTCATGAATGAATGACGCAGCACTTGATGATTTCAATGAATCAGCATCAGAGATTTGAGAGAAACGATTTCGAAATTCTTCAGAATACTCTTCAATAAATGAATGACTAAACATGATGAGATTTATTTGAAAGAAGATCAAATGAATGATAATGCTTGATGATTAAAGAAGAAAGATGTATGAGATAAGATTCAATCTTCAACAAAAAAGATGAGATTTGTTTGTTGAGTGATTTGATTGATTCTCTAGCAAACAATGAAGATTCTTTATCGTTGAATTTATTAATTGATTTGATTCTTGAGCAATTCACGAAGATTCTTTATCATGATTCTTGTAATTGAGTGAACTTTGCATACTTAATGAGTGATAAGTAGTCTAGCAATTTAAACAGTTTTATCATTGATTTTATTCAACTTTTTAGTGTTGTTCTATCTTTCAATTATCATCAATCATCAGATAAATGAATTTCTTTAGACTTATTCTGTCTAGATGAGTATGTTGAATGAGTAATGAGATCAGTATCATGTGATTAACGAATTCTTAATATAATGTCAGAATCATGTCTAAATGATACAATCAATGAAGATCAGAATTGATAGTGCTTGATCTTTAAAAATAGCTATAACTGAATATTAAGAATACAGAAGAAGATTGATACAAAAGTTTCTATTTATGTAATGTTCAGAGACTGCGCTAGACTTGAAAAAGATGTGTTTGTAACATGAAAAGAAGATGATGTAAATGAATAAGATGTTGGCGAAAGAAAAGAATTTTGGGAAAGTAAAAGAGTGTTAAGTCATATCTGAGTCAAATCTGAGTCAGATTTAAGTCAGATCTCGACTAAATTGTTGACTAACTTTAATCAATCTTGATACACTTATAACACTAGATTTGATTCAAGTCATTCTTCTTCTTCAGCATTGTCTGAAGCTGATTAAAGAATGATTCAATGATTAATGAAGTCAGATGTAAAGAAAGTAATTGATTCAAAAGCTTGTAGATTGAATAATACAATGAAAAAGCTTACTATAGATGTTGCTCTTCTGAAAGCAGAAAATGAAGATCTTTGATGAACAGTACATATAAAGAGAAGTTGTAGATGATGTGACAAGTCTTTATTTGATGATTTAAAGATTAATAATGAAACAAAGAGAGTGTTTTTTAGTTTTAATAAGATTCAGACAACTCGTGATCATTAAATTCAAAGAATTGAAGAGAAACAGCAAACTGCTATTCAAAAGACGAAAGAAAAGAAACAAAGAAAGCTTAGAAAGTTAGAGAAACAGCGTTTAATAGCTAAAAGAAAGATGAAATGAGAAAAAAAAGACAAAGTGAAAGAAGAAAGCAAAGTGAAAAAAGAAGCTATGAGCAAAGAAATTAAAGCAACGACGTTTAGTTCAGAAGCAAAAGCTGAAGACTAAAGAGTTTCAGAAAGAACAAAAGAAGAAGTCTAAAAAGATGAAAGTACAGCAATTCACAAATTTTATTGCTATTGAGAAGATGAAAAGAAGATCAAGTCAAATCAGATTTATGTAAGCTGAAAGACAATTTAAAGCTTTTAAGCAATTTGATGATTGATTCTTATAGCTTGAAAGCTTCATATAAATATTGACAATTCTTTATATTAATTGCAATTTGATTCTATGAATGATGATTGAATAATAATAAAAAAAGTATGAATTGCTAATTGAGTTTAGAATGTGCATGAAATTGAAACGTGCATTAAGTTGAAAATACTTCTAACAATATGTACGAGACGCGTTTCTTTTTCTGTTTGTAAGCATTTGTTTTTTCAGCATATCTTGAAGCACAGTCATGTATCTTGAGTCAGCAGTTTGCATTTCTACGTGATGCTCAAGATCAGTACTTTGTACAAAGAGAAAAGCTATCATGACTGCTCTTTAGTACGAGAAAAGTGAAAACAGACTCTTTTATCTACACTTTGTACATAATGTTAGTCTGAATCTTGTTGTACAAAGTAAAGTTAACAGACAGCACTCAATCAACTTTTCTTGTTGAGTCAGCTTCACAGCTCATGCAAACTGACTTTCAATCTTCTTCGTATGAGTTTCAATTCTTTCACGACAGCATCAGAGAATTGATTTGATTGTGTTCATTGATGTATCTCATCAATGATGACTTTTCTTCGATTGAAGAAAACTCTTTCCTGTTGAGAAAGTCGTCATTTAGCTTTGTACATCGTCTTCAAAGCTTGAATGACAGAGACAAAGTCTCAGTCAAGCATTCACTCTCATCAGAAATCAGAAATCATGCTCACAGTTTAACACATGTGATGCTCAGAAGACATGACATCAAAGTTCAGTGATGATAAAGCTTGAGAAGCTTGAGCATCAGAGATGTCTTTGTACGAAGCAGCTTTCAATCTCTGAAGATCATTCAGACTTGAGTCAACTTCGTATGAAGACTGTGATGACAGCTGAGAAGAAGCAACGTTGAAGTCGAAGTTGTTCTCATATAAAGATTGTAGCATGAGCTGAGAGAAAGCAACAATGTCGCTTGAAGAAGCAGCAAAGTCATGCAGAGTAATGAAAAACTTTTCTGCAAAAAAGTTCTTCATATGATCATGCAATGACTCTAGTATCTGATGATTGCAAGAATCATGATGCTGTATACTTCATATGATGTTCTCTGAAGTCATACTGATTCAATTGACAATATCTAATACAACGCTTTGTATACGAAGCTCATTCAACTTCTTGACATTGAGCAAAGAGAGCTTTACTTCGTTCGCAAACGTCAGATAATCATCTCGTACAAAGAGAGAATTTTTTCACAAGAAATGAGCAGAAAATTCTTGATGATAAATAATTGAATTCTGCAAGATCACTATGCGAAGCTTCTTCAATAAATGCAGAAAATCTTAAGCAGTCATGTTAAATTGATCTTTCTCGACAGTATTAAGCAACGATTCATCGAGCAAAGATTTATCATTCTCGTACGAAGCATTGCTTGAGAAATCGCTGAATCACGTCAGTCAATGATCAATTCATGATCAGAGTGCTTGTACAAGAGACAATGAAGACTCAACTTTGACTCAAGACAAAAAAAATCTTCAGAAATCAATTTGAAGTCTATCATTACTTGTATGAACTTCAGAAAAAGATGAGTCAAATAACTCATGAACAAAGCATCTGTATTTCATCATTCAACATGATGTATCTGAAATTTCAATGTATCACTCAACTCATCTGCTTATGCTTTTGCATCACAATCATGAGTCTTCTTGAGACTAAAAATGTTGATGACATCAAACATTTTGTTGATTCATTCTAGTTGAACTTTGTATGATATAAATGAAGTCGATTTGCTTTCTTAAAGCAGATGAAGATCATATCATTGCTGTCATCTTTGAAAATGTAAAATCTGCTCTTGTATGATGTTTCAACAATAGAAGAGATAAAAAGCAAGCTGCAAGATGATGCACAGCAATGAATTCTTGTGTTGTATGACTGCTTTGTATTCAATTTGCTCAGTCTGATTCGTTTTTTCATTGTTCAAGATGCAAACGTGCATTGTACAAGAGATGAAATTCTCGTTCTTCAAGTTCAAAGAAAACGAATCAGTCAACTGCAGATGATGATGATTTTCTTCACGCATCAACGTCATATGACTCATCAAAAAATCAAGCGTTGTATGATGAGTGAATTTCACAGTTTAAGTCGTGACTCATTTCTGAAAAAGTTCATGAATTCAACAGCTTCGTACAACATCAATCATTTGTCGTTACTCATATTCATTCAGCAAAGTATTAACATCATGATCAAGATATTGAGCTTTTCTTCTTGCATGCTTCTTCTTCCTATGATCTTTCAAAAGAGCTTTTATCTTGATCTCTCATGAATGAGAAAATGTAACATGATCGAAAGATTGCTGATAATTGTACAAAGAAATGATAACAGAAACATAATTGTCAATTGAATTAAATTTCAATGTTTGCTGCACTTTCTTTCTTGTAACAGTCGTACAAGACTGCTTGTAATGACTTGTATGAAGTTTTTGCAATAAAACTTTCTTGTTTAAAAACATGATGAGTTTATCTTTCATCACTATTTGATCATTCACGAACTCATGTCTTGCACAGAACTTCTACTTTACTCAATGCATGTCATACAAAGATGTTGAAGAAAATCTTACTCATCATTTCTTCTGCTTTGACTTGTAGTTTCTGATCATATTGATCAAAGCATTTGTACATCTCAAGATCAACGCAGTCTGTTCATGTTGATACAATTTGACTGCAACATTCATCTCATTGAAAGTGTTCATCATTGAGAACATTATTGTCAGAGTCATTGTACACTGCAGTACTGCATGCAGAATTAATTCAGATGTGACAGACTTCATATAAATAAATTGTTGAAGAAAATCAGAAGCAGCAAGCATAAAATGAAGCAATAACTGAATAAATAACTGAAATGAGACAAGCTCTTAAATATGTTGCATATTATCGAGAGAAGAACTTTGTTAACATGTAACATGTTAAGAGCTTGACAATAACTTGAAATAACTGAAGACGTTGACATGTAATTTAACATACACACAACATCTAGATAGTATCATAGTCATAAATTGCATGCACTTAATGAAGAAAAAAAAAATTAATTGCATAGTTCTTGCATTTTTAATTTAGTTGTACTTTCACTGATGAAATCTCAATCTCTATTTGCATGACTTTTATGAATGATGTTCAAAATGCTCTCAATATCTTTCATAATGCTGCGTTTTGCAACTTATGAAATTTGATTGCGTGACTTTTTTGATTGTTTCATCAGATTTCAATGTCATAGTCGCTAATGATTGTAATGCATGCTAAATACAACTGTCTTTCTAACTTCATGTTTAATTCTCACTTACTATTCATTAGTTTAAAGAGTGAGTGTAACATTCTTGTGACAGTGTTTCTTATTAAATCACTATCTGTTTTATCTTTTCTTGATGTGCAAGACAATAAGTCAAGATCAGTTGTTACTATTCTGAGTAAGATAACATGATTACTTTGATACATGAAATATAAAGCAATTGCGTCAAGCATTTTCTATCAAAAAGAGTAATCTAGATTCTTGCAGACTAGATTTATATCATTTTCATTTGACATAAGTTGATAATAGAAGACGATTTATTGCAGATTTCAAGATAGAAATTGAGAAATCTTTACACTAAAGTTACTGTCTACGTGAAACGCTCTGAATAAAAGATTAAAGAAATATTTAAGTGATGTCAAGTGAATTTTCTAGAAGCTTGAAGCTTAAAACTCGAAAAAACTCTTTATAAAAAGAAATATAAAGAATCGCTTTATGCATTCTTTCTCATCTCGTTTCGCGAATAGTAACGCGAAACTCAGCAGATTTTTTTCTTCTTCATTAAGTGCATGCAGTTTATGACTATGACATTGTCTAAACGTTGTATATATGCTAAGTTACATGTAATCTGATCAAAGTCGCTGCTTTATATCTTTTCATTGATCAATCACATCAATAGTTTGCTTATACAAGCGCTCTTGCTCAATTCTTGTCATCATACTTTCGTTTTTCTTTGTTTCTTTGCATTCTTCATGTTCTACTCTTTCATTTCTAATAGTCATTTTCTCGTTGCAATTCAAGTATTTTTCAAATACTTTAATGTTGCGATTCTTTCAATCTTTGTGATGAACAATGTCAATATAGTGTCTGTGTTTTTGAGCTGAGCTTTTTCCTTAAGCTTTATCTGCTCTGCTTTATAATGTTTGCAATTCAGCAGTAAATGCTTTGACGTTTGTCTTGCATTGCATATTTCATAGCATTTGTTCAAATTATTCTCTGATAATCGATGCAAATAGCTCTTGAAATAGTTATGTCTCATTTTCAGCTGAATAAAGATTGAAAATGTTAATCTATCAATTTTCCTCATCTTTTTTAGTAATTTATGACTTAAATTCACATTCAATATGTGCTTTTGATACTGATTTTTCTTCTTGATGCTGCTTTTTCAAACATTTAATCATTGTAATTTCGTCTTTTTGCAAATTTGCTTTTTGATGAAGCTTATGATGATTGCTTTCATGTTGTCGATAATCAATAATTCTTGAGCAGCGCTTTTGATCAATTGATCTGCTTTTTCATTCTCAATAATGCTTTTGCGATTCAATATTCACTGTATGTAAATTTGACATTAATTCTGACGTAAATTGATCAAGTTTTGTCGTATGTCATTGAATAACTTTGCATTAACGTTGCTCTTTGCATTTAGTCTTTGCAAAGTCATTTCACTATTTATGTACACTCAGATTTCGCTGTTTTTGAGTGCTTTTTCGCTGCATATTGCGATTGCATCGCTAATAGCTTGCATTTTCGCTTTTGATGTGATTATTTTGTCAGAAACGTTTGTCACTTTGCTGTATCTGATGAGTTCATGCATGAATATCACTGTCATTTTCATTTCTGTTTCAATCTCTGCTATCTTTTTTTGAATTTGCAATGTGTTAATGTACATCACTATGTTTTTCGCCTTTTTGATAATTCTTTCTAATTTTCTGTAGTGCAAATTGATCATTTCACAAGTTTTGCTTTTTGCAAATTCGGTTTGAATTCTTGCTAAATGCTCAATTTCTTGATCTCATGATTTCTTGAAGTGAGAAATTTTGATTTCTTTTATTGAATTCAATGTTTTTTGCACTTTGTTTAATATTTAATATATCTGCGTAAGTCTGTCTTTGCACTTCTTGACTTTTTAAAATAAGTTCATCTTCATCTCATTTCAGTTCAGATATTTTGATGCATTCAAATCTAAATTCAATTCAATAAAGTATTGAGATGAGTACAAAATAAATGATCTTTTTCTGATAAAGTGTTTTTTCAATAATTTAACTATTCAAATTGCATAGTTCTTGCACTTTTAATCTAATTGCATCTTCATCGACAAGATTTCAACTTTTATTTGCATAGCATTTATTGATGATGTTTGAAACACACTCAGAATTTTTTGTAATGCAGCATTTTGCAGTTTGCGAAATTTCACTAAGTAGCTTTTTTGATTATTTCATCATATTTCGACGTCATAATCGCTAATAGACGTGATGCATGTCAGATATAACTGCTTTTCTGATTTGACATTTAGTTTTCACTCGCTATTCATTAATTTAAACAACGAGTGTAACATTCTTATGACTGTTACAATTTTCGTTTGCACATGAACTTTGAAGTTGATCTTTCGATTCAGTCATTGTACACATATCTTTGATTTTATGATCATGTTATTAAGTAGAATAATCATTTGATTAAATGTTGTCTTGTGACTTTCAAAGTGTATCAGTTCAGATTTTGAGTCATTGAATTGCATTACGTTGTTCTCAACTTATGTGAAAGTAATTTTTGCTACATTTTTCAGTATTTTCACATTCTTATTAATATTTCTTCTCTCAATGTATAGCATCACGTCGTCAATATAGCTGAGTGACTGTAAATTTTCAAACTTTGCGCGAATCTTTGAAAATAGATATCGAATATAAATTAAAAATAAAATGAGCGAGATAAATGAATCTTGTGATATTTCTGTGCTTATTTTCTTTGATTTCTGACGTTCATCGTCAAATGCTAAGTCAATAACTCAATTTTGTAAGAAACATTTTACTTAATTAATTAAATTGACTGATATTTTCAATCTAATCAATATTTTGATCAGCTGTTTCAACGCAACATGATCAAAGACTTCTTTGACATCTAGAAGTAGACAGATAAGTGTGTTTTCTCGACTTTTTGTCATTTGCGCATTATGTACTAGATTTAGTACTGCGTTTATAGTTGATCTTTGTTTTCTATCTTTCATTTGATGAAAATTCAGCAACTTATCATTAATTTCAGCTGTGTAAGACAGTTGCACTGCTATTATTTTTTCTGCTACTTTGTCTAAACAATTTAGCAGCGTAATAATTCTGTATGTCTTTGAAATTGAATAATTCAACTTGTCTGATTTTTTTAGAATAATTCTCGTGTCTTTGCGTCATATTTTTGAATAATAGTCATTTTCAATCAAATCTGAATACACTAAATTGAAGATTTTCAATATAGTTTTGTACGCTTGCTGTATAATTACAAATGATATATCATTTAATTTAAGTGCTTTTCTGAATGCTGAGAAGTTAATAGCGTGCTTGATTTTCTCTTCAATAACTCTTGATCACTGTATACTTTCATTCAATAGTAATTCTTCATTGATTTGAATTTTTGAAGATGATGAGTACATTGCTTTCAGAAATGTCTCACACTTTTCATTGAATTCAATCTTCAATTCTTTTTGCAAGTTTTGTATTAAATGTAGCTTTTCAATTAGATGTGATTTAATGAACTTGTATGTCTGAAACACTTCTTTTTCTTTAACGTTGTTCAAAAAATTGATTCAGAATTGATTTTTGATCAGCTTTATTGCATCATGATATAAATTTCACATTTGCACTATCTTTGCTTATGTATCATCATTTCTGCATCTTTTTCAGATTTGCTTTTTTGACAACAGCATCTTTCACATTTCGATGAACTCATTGTTTCATCAAAGTTTTAATTTTGCGCATATTCGCTGTTTAAATACAAATAATTTCACTGTATTCTTGATGCATTCAGTTAAATAAATGACTTTTGCTTCTAAACTTGTGATTCTTTGCATCTTGACTATCATTTTGTCTTTTGTCTTTTGCAAATACTTATCAAAGTTTTTTCAATTAACTTTTTGCAGATTGTATGATGCATTCAGCAAATTTTCAATCAACTTCACTTTTTTTGTAACTATTGTAAATAGAATTACTTCATGATTGAAATCTGTGTTTGCATTTTCATTTATATGTCAATTCTTGATGTGATTACATATATTCTTTGATGCAAATGTTAAATTAAGTACTGAGCTTGACTGATCTGAATAGCTGTGATATGTGTTTACATCAAAAGTGTTAATCAGATTGCACTTATGTAAATTTACTCACTTTATTAATGCTTTCGTTTTAATAAAGTTTGAAATTTTTGCGTTTCATCAGCTATGATGTGCATTAAAGTCTTTAATGATAATAACTTTTTGCTCAGAATTTAGCATAACTTTTGCTAATTCTCGCTCAATCATGTATAATTGCTCATCATCTGCATTTTATGACTTTTCATTGTAAATATTGAACAAAAAAATTTCTCTTTGAATTTTATTGTTCGCTATTGATATTGCTTGCATATCTTCGCTATTGACTATGTTTGATCTTGATATGCATGTAAATTTCTTTGCATTTTTCGTAATAAATATCAATATTTTGATACATGTATTCTGAACATTTGATTTAATGCAGATAAACGATGAATGTGAAATTGTTATATTTTTATCTCTCATTCATGATTCTTGTAGTATAACAATGTCTGTCTTGTTTTTCGCAAATTTCATGCATGCATGCATAATTTGCATTGATCTTGCGCAATTATGTTGTAAAATTCAAATATTCAACATGTTTGCAAAGCTTTCATCATTTGCGTTGTTTTGTGACATTTCAAATGCAATACTCATTATAATTTCGTGACTAAATGATCTTTTTGTAAATTAATAAACTGAGCTGTCTGATATGTTTTGCACATTACACTATTTGCGAAGTGCACATTTTGACAGTTGCAGCATCTAAAGATCATGTGATTGCATGATTACTTGTCTTCACACGTAGATAATTGACATTTATAATTTCAGATCTGATGATTTCGTTTGCAGTACAAGCATCTTGATGATCTGTTACATTTGTTCTGTAAGTGCTTAAATGTTTGACATTTTTGACATTAATAATTTGATTAATAATCTCGATATTCAACTGTTTTATATGTTGATCTCGCAGTTAAAAGTCGTTTTTTCAGATGTCTTTGTGCTTCTGCTTCAATTCTAAATGCTAAGATTATTAAGCATGTTTGTTTCATGATCGATTTTCACTCTTCAATAATCATATAAAGTTGATTATTAGTTTTAATTTGAAATTGTACAACTCTAACTTTATTTTTAGGTTTTTCATTTCAGTTTTCATGTTGAAGATTTCGATTTTCAGACTGTGTATAACTATTTTGTGTCATTTCTCGTCTTTTTTAATGCTTTTAATCTCAAAAACATGCTTTCATATTACTCTTTGTGCTAGTAAGACATCTGCTGTGTATTTTTTCAAGATCATCAGAACAATGTTGTTTTTCTTTTGTGTTTTGACTATCATGATAACTATTAAATCGATTTTCGCCTTTTTCAATGCATTATTCATTGAATCTCGCATTTTCATTGTCTTTAAAGTTCAGTTCTCATTTTTGAGATTGACAATGAGTCTTCTTTCATGATACAATATTTCTTGTGATTTTGACGAGATTTCATTCGTCTGCATTTGCATTCACATTTGCATTTGCATTTGCATTTGCATTTGCATCTGTGACTTGAACTGCTTTTTGTGCATATGTGAGCTTCTGCGTTGATTTTTGCGAGTTTTGCATGACTTGCAACGTTTGCAAAATCTGCATCTTCTGCAAGATTTGCAAATTCTCTGTCATTTGCTTTGCATTGATTTTCTTTTTGATCTTTTCAGCATTTTGTTGAATCAATTGTAGAATGATCTTCAGTTTGTTGTTTGTTTGACTTTGAAGTCAATCAATTTGCTTCTGAATTAAGTTTTCTATGCTTTCGTTGCATGCTCTTTGAATGTAGATTAAACTATGACTTATAGTCTCTTTCTGTTCTGATATTGCTTGTCTTAGCTGATTAACTGCAAATTCAATTCTTTCACGCAGTCTCTTTATTTGCATCTTTTTAAAGATGACATTGTAGCACTTGCTAGTACTAACTTCGATGCTAACTTCTTTTTGCAAACTTTTCATTACTTTTCGCTTTTTCATTTCTTTGACTTTCACAATCGCTTGTGTTTGCTCTTTTTGCTGCGAATTTGCATTTCGCAAATTGATTGTATTCTTGTTGTTGTGCGCATTTGCATGTGAATTTAGCATCAACGCATCAAGTGAACTAAACATGTATTACATTTTTCTATATGCTGATGTGAGCGATTTTTGTTGACTGCAAAATAGATCAATAATGTCGTTTTGCAGTTGTTTGCTTGTTGATGAACTTATGCTAAGTTCATTTCATAAATCTATTTCAATCTTTAACGTTGACTTTTTAATTTTTATCATCAACTTTTTGAGTTTTGACTCTGAGTTATTGTCTCTGCTGAGTTTCATGTTACTATTCGCGAAACGAAATGAGAAAAAGTGCATAAAGCGACTCTTTATATTTCTTTTCATAGAGAATTTTTTCAAGTTTCAAGCTTTAAACTTCTAGAAAATTCACTTGATATTACTTAAATATCTTTTTAATCTCTTATTCAGAGCTTTTCACGTAGACAGTAACTTTAGTATAAAGATTTCTCAATTTCTATCTTGAAATCTGTAATAAATCATCTTCTATTATTGATTTATTTCAAACGAAAATGATATAAATCTAGTTTGCAAGAATCTAGATTACTCTTTTTGATAGAAAATGCTTAATGCAATTACTTTATATCTCATGTATCAAAGTAGTTGCATTATCTTGCTCAGAATAGTAACAACTGATCTTGACTTATTGTCTTGTGCATCAAGAAAAGATAAAACAGATAGTGATTTGATAAGAAACGCTGTACTTCTTTGAAATAACATTGTTTTCTGTGCAATCTTCAAGCACAAAAGAGTTCAATTTCGATTTTTGCATTAGTACACAGTTTTCTGTGCTGTTCTAAAGTCGATTGATGACTTGTTCTTTTCATGTGAGTTTGCTTTTCAATTTATCAATCAAATTACTGTCTGAATTGATGATTCTTTCTTCTGCGTTAATGAACTTTCGTTTCGCCGTCGATTTTGATCTGCGTAAGCGCGAAAAATTTCGGTTTTCGATTTTCGACTTGCAACACAGTCATCTGTAAAGCTATTGAGTCGAATGAGAACTTGTTTTGATCGTACAATTATGCTTTATAACTTGTCAATCAATTTGATATATCATATGCTTTGATAAATCACTGTCGCTAATGCATGTAAAACTTTTTTGTCGCGTTCTTCATTCACTCATGTAAATGCAATTTTCGTCATCTTTTTCAGCTTTTTCACATTCTTGTCAATGCTCTTTTCTTCAATGTACAATGCAACATCATTAATGTAGCTGAGTGACTGTAGATTTTCGATTCTTACGCGAATCTTCAAGAATAAGTGTTGAATGTAAATTAGAAACAGTATGAGCGAAATAGATGATTCTTGTGATATTTCTGTGAAAATTTTCTTTGACTTCTGACGTTCTTCATCAAATGCTAAGTCAATGACTCAATTTTGTAAGAAGCATTTTACTCAGTTAATTAAATTGATCAATATCTTCTGTTTGATCAAGATCTTGATCAACTGTTTCAACATCACATGATCAAAGATATCTTTGACGTTTAGCAGTAAACATGTAAGCATGTTTTCGCGACTTTTTGTCATTTGCGCGTCGTGTACTAGATTTAATACTGCGTCTATAGCTGATCTTTGTTTTCTGCTTCTCATTTGATCAAAGTCTAGCAGCTTGTCATTCGTTTTTGCTGTGTATGACAGTTACATCGCTATTAGCTTTTTTGCTATCTTGTTTAAGCAGTTTAGCAGTGTGATAATTCTGTATGTCTTCGAAATTGAATAATTCAATTTATTCAATTTTTTCAGAATGATTTCTGTGTCTTTACATCATATCTTTGAATGATAGTCATTTTCAATCAGATTCAAATACATCAGATTGAAAATTTTCAATACACTTTTGTATGCTTACTGCATGATTGCAAATGACATATCATTTAATTTGAATGCTTTTCTGAGTGCTGAAGAGTTAATAGCATGCTTAATCTTTCTCTCAGTAATTCTTGATCACTGTATACTTTCGTTCAATAGTAAATTCTCATTGATTTGAACTTTCAAAGATGATGAATACATTGCTTTCAAGAATGTCTTGCACTTTTCATTGAATTCAATTTTCAACTTCTTTTGTGCATTCTGTATTGAGAGTAGCTTTTCAATTAGTCATGATTTGATGAACTTGTATGTCTGAAACACTTTCTTTTCTTCAACTTTGTTCAGAAAGTTGATTCAAAATTGATTTTTGATCAACTTTATTGCATCATGATACGAATTTCACATTCGCATTATTTCTGTTCATGCATCATCAGTTCTGCATCTTTTTCAAATTCGCTTTTTTGATGACAGTGCTTTTCACATTTCAATGAGCTCATCGTTTCATCAGAGTTTCGATTTTGCACATATTTACTGTTTAAATACAAATAACTTCATTGCACTCTTGATGCATTCAATCAAGTAAATGACTTTTGTCTTTAAACTGATAGTTTTTCGCATTTTAATAATCATTTCATTCTTCGTCTTTTGTAAGTGTATGTCAAATTTCTTTCAGTTGACTTTTTGCAAGTTGTAAGATGCATTTAGTGAGTTTTCAATCAATTTTATCTTTTCTGTAACTATTATAAACAGAATTACTTCATGATCAAATTCTGTGTTTGCATCTTCATTTATATGTCAGTTCTTGATGTAGTTTTACACACTTCTTGATGCAAAAGCTAAATCAATAACTGAGCTTGATCTTTTGAAATAGCTGTAATAAGTATTTATATTCAATGTATTAATCAGATTGCAGTCATGCATTCTTACTCAGTTTATCAATGCTTTCGTTCTAATGAGATTTGCGATCTTCATGTTTCATCAACTATGATGCGTATTAAAGTCTTCTGCAATAATAACTTTTTGTTTGTCATTTAGTCTAATCTTTGCTAACTCTCGCTCAATCATGTATGATTACTTCTTCTTTGCATTTTGTGCTTTTTCGTTATATATATTGAGCAACAAAATCTCATTCAAAATTTTATCATTCACTATCATTATTGCTTGTATATTTTCGCTGTTGACTATGTCTGATCTTAATATGCAGATAAACTTTCTTGCATTTTTTGCAACAAATATTAATACTCTGACTCAAGTCTTCTGAATATTCGATTTGATGCATATAAATAATGAATGCAAGATTGTTATATTCTCATTTTTCATTCATGATTTTTGCAGAATAACAATATTCGCTCTGATTTTTGCAAACTTCATGTACATATGCATGATTTGCATTGATCTTACGCAGTTGTGCTGTAGAATTCAAATATTTAATTCGTTTGCAAAGCTTTTGTCATTTGTAATATTTTGAGAGTTTTCTGATGTGATACTTGTTATGATTCTAGCTACGCATCTTCATTGATAGCTATGTTGATGACTATTCTGAGAGCTATCGTCGATCGCTCGTCGCTAGAGCATAGACTTGTTTTGAAGTTAACTTTATTCAGAGTTAGCTTATGTTCTTCTGAGTCATATAAATAGTCAATTCTTCTCTTCTAGATACTTTTCTTTCTTAGCATTTATATACTTGTTACCTTACACTCATATAACTCACTTTATGCTGATCTCTAACATTATATAAATGCTTCTTCGTTACAAACGAAGTGAAATAATCTGCATTGATTTCTTTGAGTGCTTCTGCTAGTAGTTCTTCAACTCTCTATCGACTTTGATCTAGTGACTTGTGTTTATGCAGCAGCACTCATCTTTCTTCACTCATGCGCTAATCAGCGAGTATAAACAAACGATTGAAATCATTCAACTAGATCAAAGATCAGCGAATTAATCGTTCATTCAAATTCGCAAGAAATTCTTCAAATTTGTTGAACAATCAAATGAGATTAGTCATAGAACTGCGTGAAGTCTCTATCTTAAGAAGCAAACTCTCAGTGAGTCTGCTTCAATGACATTGTCAATGTAATGATTTTCTCATTGCTTTATCTATCAGTGAATCAATTCGTCTATCAGTTCACATGCAACTAGTGAGCTTGCTTCAATGACATTTATTCTCAATGCAATAATCTATCTTCTCATCATTCTACTCATCAGTGAATCTGATCATACATTTACATGCAACTAGTGAGTCTGCTACAATGATATCTTTCGTCAATGTGATAATTTATCTACTCACATCGCTTTATCTATCAGTAAATTGATCTGTTGACTCATTCATGTGCAACTAGTGAGTCTGCTTCAATGACACTTCTACCTTGCATAGTGAGTCTGCTACAATGACATCTTTCGTTAATGCAATGATTTATCTACTCACATCGCTCTATCTATCAGTGAATCAATCTGTTGACTCGTTCATATGCAACTAGTGAGTCTGCTTCAATGATACTTCTATCTTGCATAGTGAGTTTGCTACAATAGATATTTCGATTCTATATAAGACTAAGAAAATACATTCATGTGAACATGAATCATTGAAGAAGAAAAATAATGTTACGATTCTAGCTATGCATCTTCGTTAATAGCTATGTTGATGACTATTCTGAGAACTATCGTTGATCGCTCGTTGCTAAAGCATAGACTTGTTTTGAAGTCAACTCTATTCAGAGTTAGCTTATGTTCTTCTGAGTCATATAAATAGTTGACTTTTTTCTTCTAGATACTTTTCTTTCTTAGCATTTATATACTTGTTATCTTACACTCATATGACTCACTCTATGCTGATTTCTAACAATACTCATTATAATTTCTTGATCAGATGATCTCTTTGAGCATTAATGAACTGAGCTGTCTGATATGTTTCACACATTACGTTATTTGCAAAGTATGCATTTTGACAATTACAGCACTTTGATATCATGTGATTGCATGATTGCTGTTCTCTGCATGTGAGCAGCGAGCATTTATGCTTTCATATCAGATAATTTCATTCACAAAACAAGCATCTTGATAATTTATTGCACTTGTTTTGCAAATGTTCAAATGTTTAACATCTTTGATACTGACTGCTTAATTAATACTCTTGATATTCAATCATTTGATATGTTGATTTCGCTGCTAGAACTCATTTTTTCAGATGTTTTTATACTTTGACTTTGATTTTGAATGTTAATATTGTTGAAGCATGATTCTTTCTTGCTTTATTTTTATCTTTTGATAATCATATTAAGTTAATCATCAGCTTTAATTCAGAGTTGTACTTCTTTAGCTCAATTCTCAGATATTTTATTTTGATGTTCATGTTAAAGATATTGATTTTCAGACTATGTATCATTATCTTGTATCATTTTTTATTCTTCTTGATACTTTTGACTTCAAATATATGCTTTCATATATCTTTTTGCTTCAGTAAAGCTTTCGCGATGTATTTCTCTGAAATTGTTAAAGCAATATTGTTATCTCTTTGTGTTTTAGTCACTGTAGTGACTATTATGTCAGACTTTGCCTTCTTCAATGCATTGTTCACTGCATTATGCATTTTCATCGCTTGTAAGATTCAGTTCTCATTTTTTGAAGTGATTATCAATCTTCTTTCATGATATGACATTTCTTGTGACTTTGACAAGAGTTTTTTGTCAACTAGCTTTCATTCACTCGCTTTTGCATTTGCATTTGTCTTAATGTTTGCATCTGCTGATTGAGCTGTCTTTTGTGCATACGTTAACTTCAATGCAGATCTTTGCTTCATTTACTTGTTTTATGTCGTTTGTGAACTCTGCTTCATCTGTAAGATTTGCGTCTTTCTTATCATTTGCTTTAAGTTGATTTCTTTTTTCATGTTTCATGCATTTTGCTGCACTATTTGCAGAATAGTCTCTAGCTTTTTGTTTATTTAACTCTGCAACGCATTCATCTGCTGTTGAATCAAATTCTCTATGTTTTCATCACATGCTTTTCTTATGTAGTTTAAGCTATGCTCAATGATCTTTTTCTGCTCTGACATCGCTGTTTCTAGCTAATTAATTGCGAATTCGACTTTTTCTTGCAATCTTTTGACTAAAGTTTTCTTGTAGCTGACATCTTAATTTTCATCATTATTATCTTTATTGCTGACTTCTTTGTGTAAGCTTTTCATCACTTTTCGCTTTTTTATTTCTTTTCATCTCACAATCACTTACGTTAATTGCATATTCTCATTTGCATTTTGTCAGTTTATCAATGCGTCAATTGTCAATGCATTCAATGAACTGAACATGATCTGTGTTCTTCTTTTCAATGATGTAGATGATTTTTGTTAATTGCAAAACAAGTTATTTATATTCTTTTATAACTGCTGTTCTGTTGACAGAGTTCAGCTACTCTCAATTGACTTTACGCATTTCATCGTTGACGTTTTGAATTCTTTTCTTAAGCTATTGCTCATGCTGATGTTCGAATTGATCTTTGCTCTTTGCAAAGATGCAATCAACGAAAGTGAAATGTGCATAAGCACATTCAATCTCAATGCTTCTTGCAAGAGTTTAATTCTTGCAAATGCAAGACGTTCTTTCATTCTTTCTTTTCACTTATATATCTCTTTAATCTTTTATTCAGAGCGTTTCACGTAGACGTTTTGCATGCGTTTTATTATATTGTCATTACTTCGCTTTTTAACTGTGTGTGAACTCAATGCATGAGTAAAGCGCTGTTACTGCTTTGTCAATGTTGATGAGATTATTTAACTCTTCTGACAAGCATTTATTTGTTCATATGCGCTGAGCTGAATTTTGCTTTCATTACATATGTTGACAATCGCTCATTTACTCGCTCATTCACTCATCACTTTACATGCTCGCTCATTTACTCGCTCATTTACTCGCTCATCTTCTTGCTTTATCAAATTTTCTATAGAATTTCCTATCAAACGCTTTATCAAATACTCTATCAAACTTTCTATTAAACGCTTTATCAAAAGCTTTATCAAACGTTTTATTAAATACTCTATCAAACTCTTTATTAAAAGTTCTATCAACATCAACAAATTCTTAAGTGCTAATTAGTTAATTACATGCAGCTAATCATCACATTGACATCATTAACATTATTGACAGATAATCAAATCAAAGATTCAATCAAACATCACTAAATTACGTCATTAATCTTGTACTTAGATTTAATAGCTGATAAATTGAATCATTTATCTCTGTGCATAAATAATTAGATGACTAACAGCATTATTAAACAGTTTGACAACATCTTCATTCTTTGCATTCTACATGCTCATCATTCTACTCGTCATTCTACATACTCATCATTCTACTCATCATTCTACATACTCATAATTCTACTCATCATTCTACATACTCATCATTCTACTCGTCACTTTACATACTCATCATTCTACTCATCACTTTACATACTCATCATTTTACTCATCACTTTACATACTCATCATTCTACATACTCATTATTTTACTCAACACTCTACATACTCATCATTCTACTCGTCACTTTACATACTCATCATTCTACTCATCACTTTACATACTCATCATTCTACTTGTCACTCTACATACTTATCACTTTACTTACTCATCTACTCGCTCATTTACTCGCTTATTTACTCACTTATTTACTCGCTTATTTACTCACTCATTTACTCACTCATTTACTCACTCATTTACTCACTTTATTAATCTTTCTATTAAACGCTTTATTAAACTTTCTATCAAACACTTTATTAAATGTCTTGATTGAATGCATAAAACACATTAAACAATGCTTTAAACAATGCTTTCTACATGACTTGAAAACAGTACTGTTACTTCTGTGATTAGTAATCTTCGCTCTCAGTCAAAGATTGACGCTAGAAAATTCAGAAAATTCAAAGTATTTACTTCTTCTCACTTCTTTCTTTCTTCGTAGTTTTACTTTCTAGAACAACAATAATCGTATTTCAATAATTCTAACTAGCTCAATAAAATACACTCTTCATGACTCAATATTGAGCTTTCAATCAAGCTTTCTACTGAGTTTTCAATCAAGCTTTTCAGTGATCTTTCTACTGATCTTTCAATTAAGCTTTCTACTGAGCTTTTTACTGATCTTTCTACTGATCTTTTAATCAAGCTTTCTACTGAACTTTCTACTGAACTTTCTACTGAGCTTTCAATTAAGCTTTTTATTAAACACTCTGTTAAACTTTCTACATACTTCAAATTACTTGTCAATTGATGTTATGAACATGTCTGAATCAATCAGAGTTCAGATCTAATTCTAATCAATTTGATTAGAACAAGTCATGATGCTATGTCTAGTTTGAACCTAGCGCATCTCTTTGAGTCATCTTCAGCACTTCTTCTCGTTGTTCAGCACTTTCTTCATTCATTTCTTTCATCATTCTTTTAGACAAACACATCTGATCTATTACATTACATCTGTATCGAGCCTAGCACAGTCTCAAGCCATTATTTATAAAAGAGCTCGCACTCTTTCTCTTCTGTATTCTTAATGTCTTGTTATAGCTATCTTTAAAGAACAATACATACATATCAGTCTTGAGTCTCTTTGATTGAATGATCTAGGCACAGTCTCAATATTACATTAAGAATCTCGTTTATCATATGATATAAATACTCATTACTCGTTCAATATACTCGTTCAGACAGATCAAGTCTAAAGAAATTCGTTTACCTAATGATCAATGCAATTGAAAGACAGAATAACACTAGAGAATCTATAGAATCAACAGCGAGGCTGATTGAATTGCTAGACGACTTACAGCTCATTAAGTACGCATCGTTCATCTCGATTAATAGAATCAGCGATAAAGAATCTTCATTGATTGCTAGAGAATCAAATCGATCAAGAGAATCAATTAACTCTCAAATCAAACAACAAAAACGACTTCATCTTCTATTGTCGAGCATCATTCTTCGCTCGATCTCTTTCTTTTAAAAACACTCGTTCAATTCAATCTCTTCTTTTTCATGTCTCATTTCTTCAAAGAGCGTTTCGAAGCTTCATTCTTCATTGTCGAAGATAACGACTCATTCGCTGAAATCATAACATCTTCTATGATCATGAAAGCTTTGAAGAAACGATGCGAAGAGCTAAAAGCTAGACTACAAGCTAGAGAGATTATCTCGTCATCATCAATCTACTCTGAGCGTTCTAGATCTCAGAAAATACTCGATTCTTCGTTGTTCACTGATGAAAAGAATTCTATCTGAGAGAACTGATATGAAAAAGTTCAGAACAAGCTGAAAATCAATGTCGATCTCTTTTCAAGTGAACGAGTCAAGCTGAGCTACGTACATTTCAGATTATTCGATGATGCAGCTGAGATCATTCAGTCAAGACGCG
>JAABUS010001175.1_pt1 | contig 59322 bp, 66 predicted proteins | sample 5560161 | NCBI WGS metagenome assembly JAABUS01 (sample SAMN10711885, study PRJNA513376) | rock metagenome | isolation source: Antarctica rocks | place: Antarctica: Victoria Land, Trio Nunatak nord | collected 2016-01-04
CCACCGTAACCCCCAACCCCCACTCCCCTAACGCCCAAACCGCCAACCCCAGCACCTCCCGCTCCGGCAACTGGATCTACCCCTCCGAGCGCATGTTTTTCGACGCCCTCTCGCGCAAAGCCCATGCCCCCAACGCCGCCGACATGGCCGCCGTGGTGCCCATCCACAACGCCGTCAACGAGCGCGCGTGGCAGCTCATCAAGGGTTGGGAAATGGGGGATAGGTGGGCGAGGGGCATGAATGCTGGGTGTGGGGGGCCGAGGTTGAGGAGCTTTCGGGGGGAGAGCGGGAGGTTGACGGGGAGGGCGAGGGTGTATGGGTGGCTCGGGTATGAGCGGCCGTTTGATCGGCATGATTGGGTGGTGGAGAGATGTGAGGGTGGGGAAGGGGAAGGGGTGAGGGAGGTGGAGTACGTGATTGATTTTTATAGGGGGAGGGGGGGGGCGGGGAATTTCTTTTTGGATGTTAGGCCGAAGATGAATTGTTGGGAGGGGGTCAGGATGAGGGTTGTGAGGTTGTTTGGGTTGGGGTAGGTTGGTGGGAGGAGATGGGGTGGGTGGTTTTGTGTATATTGGATGGGCGTTGTACAGTATGTATATAGCTCTATGCCTGGATAACGCTTCCGAACGCTTCCGAACGCTTCCGAACGCCAATAATGCTTGCTACGAAGACATTGACCTTGGAACGCTGAGAATTGAACTTCAACCAAGCACAGCAGCCAAAATGATAATCACCAGGACCACCGCAAGGATCAGTAACAGACAGCAAGCCTTCCCTCGCGCGCTCTTCTGATACCGACTCGCGCTCCTCAGCTCCACATCGGCCTGCCGTGTATCCCCAGCCACATTCTGCACATTCCCACTGATCGTATCTATCTGCGTTCCCTGCTCGTGCACAATATGCGCCACGTCTCGGAACAGCTCGTTCAGCTCGCCGACACTGGTCTCGATATTCCGGATCTCGGCCTCCCGCTCGACAATCAGAGATTCTTGAAAGTCGACCTCGTCCTGCGAAGCGAGGTGTAGTTGTTCCTGCTCCTGCCGTTGGAGTTGCTGCTGCTGTTGCGGGTCGTCGGTGTATCTAGGCAGACTCGAGGTGTCGTTGGAGTCTATGGCTGTTCGGGCTTGGTTGGCGGAAGCTCGTTGCTTCTCAAGAGCGGTGCGCTGGATCGATTGGAACTCTGTGCCTGAAGCCTGGAATTCGCGCGAGAGCTTCTGTTGCGTGTATTTCTGGGAGGGCTGTTGCGATTGTGTCAGTGTTCCTCTTGGAGAGCGACGAAGGGTTCCATACGTTGACGTCTTCCCATGCAGCCAGCTTCCGCATCTTCTCTCCAATATCCTTGAAGCCATTTCGTGCTTCCTCCAGCAGATCGGACACCCTTTCCCGTACCCGTTCGGTGTCACGCTTGGTACCCAGCAGGTTGATTTGCTGTGAAAGGCGGGCTATTGAGGATGTAAGACCGAAGAGCTGGACAGAAAGATTCTCGGCGAATTTGTCAAACTCCTTGTCGGGTGCGGTCTCAGGGTCGTCTCGGTACTGTGGTGGTTGCGCTTCTAGCGCCGATAGGTGGTTGAAGGACATATCGATGGGCGTGGGTGGCCGGGTGGTGGTCTAGTGGATCAAAGCGTAGGCAAATATGACTATCGACAGACGGTAGGTGTGGGGCTAAGGTGCAATTCAATATACGGAACCATGATTGAAGCCTTGAAGGTTGACGTACTCCAACTGGGACGTGATGCGCAGCAGCATTCGCCTCGGAATAAAGTCGGGCCGTGAAGCGCGCTGCTTGATTATTCGCGGTGATGTTGGCACCTTTTGTTGACAAATGAGAAGGTTCTATTTTTTTCATTAATGGCATGAATAGACTGGTTACTAACTGATGTACCTAGAATGGCGATGCCTGCAGCTCGACCAAGGTCTTACAAGCAATGTCTGACGCCCGCCCTGCACCGAAGATTCAATCGAGCTGCTGGCATCGTCCTTAGTATTTGCTATGTGGAAGCAGTGTTGATTGGAGATAAGTCATCTTGTGAGCTCAGATCCGCAAGGTCTTTCTTTCGGGGTTACTGAATGAGTAACCCAGGGCTATGGTCATGGCTTCCTCTCGGAGTTGCAGGCATCCGGACTCTACTGCTTTTCGTTGCGGCCCTCGTAGTCTTCGTCCTACGTGTTGGGCAGCTCCATCTGGGCGCCAGAACAACGGCTTCTCCTTTCCAGACATTTCGGAGAAAGCTCTACAGCTACGATACGATTCGAACCCTTGGATGGTACACACTCTCAGCATGCTTGTTCAGCGAGGTTTACATGTGGTCCGCTTCGGTTGATGCGAACTTAGGATGGATTTCTGCTGGGAAGTACGGATACATTGTTGAAAAGGTCGAAATGTGGCTGATGATTGTCCAGATCATGGGAGCGCAAGAGACTCAATGAAAGGCCAATTTATCTGAGGAGCGTCTTCCTGCTTTTAGCGGTGATGCAGACAATGTGTCACCTCGGTCTTGACTATGATCAAATATCACTACCACTCAACAAGGCCAAGTCCAACACTGTGACCGAGGAGACTCGGTCGTCAGTGGAGAGAAAACTACCTCCGAGCGTGCAGCCTTTGGAAGAACTGAAAGCCAGAGTATCTTCCACAATAAAGATGATAGTTCTTCAGACCGTCGGGATGGCTGTCTCGGCACCCATCTTATATGCGCTTTTCATTCGAAACCGCGCATGGGAATTCTCGATGTTCTTTGTGAGGCTATTTTCGGATGTCGCACCAGTTGCTGATTTTCCCTACATACCGCCATACCACATCTCACTCATCTGGCGCTCAATGACGTCGAGTTTCCTTCTGCTTCTTCTCTGGCAATCTTCAAATGTCATATTCAGCGCCTTTTTCGCCCAGGAGCCCTTGAAAAGGGGTCAGCCTCTTAGTGCCGCCTCTGCAGATCCCAATGGAACTCTTCTAGATGGGCTGATGTCGAAGAAGGAGGTCAACAAGGTGCGCTCTTCCTTCACCTCCCATAGACTCTCGAAGATATCCTCTGCTAATAATCACAGACGCTCGCCTTCTGGGAGCTCCTCCACATCAGCCACTACTTCGACGACCGACGAAAATCCATCTTCACTGAAATATCCAGAACCTCGGGATCAACATGGTCTCAAATCGAAACCGAATGCCTCCTCACTATCCAAAGCCTAAGCAACCGTATCAACGATTACCATAATCCTCAACCCAAAACCACTGCACCTCAGCCCCAACCCTCATTTCAGTCCCTACCCCGCCTGACACCGGGCCTCAGACAAGACCAAATCTTCAATGCGCCCGCACCCCCAATCACACCCCTCAAGAAAGTTGAAAACAATGTCGCCAACATGGCCAAATCCATCGGCCAGTCCCCGCCTTCCCATTCCAGCCCCCTTAGTCGGATAAGTCCCCACGCAAAACGCTTGACCGGCACTGCAAGCCAGAAATTCCTCTCCCAGGGGCAACAGGAAAACCTCAGCCCCGAAGGTCTCCGAGCCACCTTCAATACCTACCTCCTACGCTTCGTCCGCTCCCCCCTCGGCTACCCCTTTCGCCAACCTTTCGCTCGCCGCATCACCGCCGTCGTGTTTTCCACCCCCCAAGGCTACAGTGACGTCTTCGTCATTTGCAACGCCATTGACACACTCAGCTTGCTCACGGTAGCGAGTCTCACAGAAGACCCTTACGGCAAGGTAGCGTACGACGTCGATCTGATCATGAAGACGTTCATCATGGTACTAGTGGTACTGCAGGGTTTCGTTAATGGGACGGAAACGCATTGGACGGATGTAGAGGGTGTGAGAGAGGTGATGGACGTTGATGATGTGGTCAATAAGCTGAAAGAGGGGTTGGGCATGATGGTAAGGGCGTTTGAGGGTTATGCCACGGATTTCGGTATCGAAAAGGGGGTTGTGAGGCAGGCGAGGGAGTTTTCGGGGTTGGAGGGTTGATTCGTGAAAAGTAGAGGATTTTATGATAGAAATGATACCCTGATTTACTTGCTATCTCACATCTCGCTCAACTATTTCTGTTGCTCTCTACGCATAGTCCTCCCGCCAGATATCATATGCTGATTTTCTTGAACAACTCTTGAACCTTCACATCGTCGGGATCACAGGTCGTCATGTCGTCAAGTTATCCACCAATCACGCCGAACATCTGAACATTTGCAGAAGACTATGGGACTAACAGCTTCATCTGATCAGCAAAGGGATATTGATTGAGCCATCGAATCTGTTTGCAGAAAGCATTTGTTCGACCTGAGAACCCGGAGTGAGCTCATGTTACTCTCGGGAGGAGTCGACAGATGAATTCTGTTTAGCCCTCGGCCACGTATGGACCGACGTTCGAGGCTGCGAGTCAAGGACGTCCGTGCGTACTGTGATGAGTAAATTCTAGTCCGACGCTCTGAAGGACCAACAGGAGAGCATCGCTAGCAAGGCCAATCAACATGGCGACTGTCTTGCTCGAACACGGAATTTCAGCAGAATAGTCCAGAGAAGGCTGTTCGATCTCGACGAACCTAGGGGTACGATGTGGGGGATGAGGGATCAGTGGATGCAACGCTGTCGTGGATTCGGCTCAACGAGAGCAAGCCCGCAAGAGCATGTGTACTGCATGGCCATACCCAGAACTCGGATGAAGATGGATGCGGTATGGTGGGGTGCAGGTTTACATGTATGGGTAGATAGGACTGGAATGTAAGCCAGACGAGAGGTCCTCTGGTCTCCTACCGCGGCCGAGCGAGACTCTGGAGTAAAAGTTCGTAAGAAGCTTTGCAGTAGGAAATAGCCACTATTCAATCCAAGACGTCGCTCAGTATGGGCAGCGCAACCCACCGAGCCTGGAGAGGAGTGGTGATATTCCTCGCAAGCTGATTGTTTGTTTGTTTTGGGGGCGTGGAGTGGTTTAAGTTGAAGGAAGAAACAACAAAGAGGTAGAAAATGCAACTGGGGCCCAGAACCGAAGTCACAGCCTCGAATGAGGAAGGAAAAGAAGAAGAGCGAAGCCCCACTGTACTGGATTTCCAGCTAGAGACCTCTCGCAGAGTTTTAATGGTTCCGGAAAGTCACGGGGTAGATCGACTGAACCACCGAGGACTTGTTCATGAAGATTTGTTCTCTAAAAACTTGGATATCCGTAGCTGAGCTTCAGATGGCTGAAGATATCTCTTGTCACCTATGTCATATGCATGGCGTGCCACGCTCGTATTCGCGATGAATCTTGGTTTCGGAATTCAAGGCGCTTACGCCATAGCTGGATTGACCATCAGCCGCCAGAAGGGTTGAGATGACGATGGACAGAGAGATCAGTGATCACCGTGGCCACAGCGACCAAACTTCTAGAAGTATGGAGGATTGAGTCTGGGGAAGCAAACAAGAGTATTAGCTCACTCATTGTGCCAGCGCAGGGGATAGAGTAATCTAGTCATTGCCGACCTTGCTACGTTGATCCAGCGCGAAGGGCGGAAAGTGAAAGCGAAATGGCTGCATAAACCGTCGCCCAGAGGAGATCAACGCAACGATAAAGCTAAATTGTACTCATTCTAGAAAGCATACGGTTGCGAAGTCCAAATGTTCCATGTGATTGCTTCCATGCGCCGAAGTGTCTTCCCCCATCATTTCCATACTCGTATATGCTAGAACACAATCCAAGAAAACGGAAGCAGCAATAAATCAAGGTTGACGAACCTGAGGACCCTGAACTGAATTGTTGATAAGATCGTAACGATCACCATGTGCTGCGCGGTCGACATCGGCTACCCGCTTCAATTCGTCACAAAGGGCTCCAATCTGGCCGATGAACTCAGATAAGCCGCAAGACGCCAGAGCTTCGCCTGCCGTAGTTGTAGCTTGAATTCGCTCGTCTGCACTCGTGGCCGCGAGACGGTTGAGGAGATGGGATTGCATCTTCTGCAAGAGGATCTTCGTCACAGGATGCGTAGCTTGACTCGATTTGGCATCCTGCAGAACCCGTTCAGTGGTACCAATAAGTATCGTCTTGGTTTGAGGTGGTAACGTGTGAGGTATGGCTGATAGGAACGCCTGAGGATCTTCGTATGGGAGCTGCCACATTCGCTGAGCTTCGGTTTTCCATTGCGAGCGAACATCGCGTTTCAGAAGCTGTTTGGCGGTGAGTAGTATAGCTGCAATCGAGATCATCCGCAGAATGTCGGATCTCATACGGATAATGCGCTCTTTGTCGAGCTTTAACGTTTCTGGTATCTCGATATCTCGTAATAGTTGTACGGAGACGGCAAGGTCAACGAGACCTTGCATATAGATATTATCAGGAGTAGTCATGCGCGAGGAACCAGTGGTGGTGTCGCCAGCTCGTCGCCTCAAATCTCCTCTGTATTTAGCTTCTGCACTCCTCCACCATGCTTCTGTTCGAGGTAGGGATTGGTCACCGTGGATCTCCAGGAATCGGCGTTTCTCATACCCAGCGGCTTCGGTGAGTAGCATGGGTGCGTTCATCTGTAGCGAAAAGTTCGCATAGTCCAAGGACAAAAGATCAATTACATAATTGGTCTTCGCCAGGCGCTCAATTGGATCTTCTGTTTGATCCTCCACTAGTGCTTTTACCTCTGGGTCTCGAACCGGAGCACAAAGCTGAGGAAGCATGGAATTGAGGAAGGAGAAGAACTGCTGGTATGAGAAGGCGCCCATTTTGACCTGCTGAGCTATCCCAGAGAGATCTAATGTTTCTTTGATTAAGCCGTGCAATGACTTCCCAAATGGCACCAGGTTCAGCAGCTTCTCACGGATGGTTTGCGCCATCGCGACTACGAGGATATCGCTCAGGCCAGATTCCAAGCCTCCTCGCATGTAGGACGAGGTGGCTCGAATGATCCGCTCTTTAGCGTCGGTCTTGGGCTTGATATCGATTCTGTATTCTCTGTTGATCGCAAGCTCGTGCACAATTACTCTGTTGTTCGGAAGGAATGTGAGAGCTTCGTTGAGCGCCGCCGCCTGATTGCTCCACTCATGGGGCCGGAAAGTTCCTGAAGTATCTGAACGATGCGGCGCGATATCAGGCGTGATATCAGCACCGGAACTCACTCGTGGGCGATTTGCCTTTGTGGATTTAACTCTTTTTGATTTGGCTTTCGTCCTTCTCGCTTCCTTGACAGCGTTTCTAACAAGACTCATCGCCTCCTCCGAACCCAATAGTTTCTTCAATCTGACCAAGATCAGAGTCTGGTTTTCCTGAATGCCGGCTTTATAGTCGTCTGCAACGCCTCCGGCAGTATCATTCTTCACGGACTGCCAAATAGCGTCCAGCTCGACAAATTGAGCGAGCATAGTGTCTACCAAAAAGGAGGAGTCATGGTCCTTCCATGCGCAGAAGGCCGACTGGAATAGAGCATATACTTCTTGGAACGCAGCAAGCTGAGGAGATAAAGAAAGAAAGCCAGGATGTGAAAGTGGTGTCGCGAGAAGGCTCTCGAACGTCTCCAACAGTACTTTTGCCTTCGCGATGAGGTCTTGTTCCTGAAAGCCTTCCTTGCTGAATACTTGTTGGGGGTGACCAAGGGCTAGGAAGGCACTCAAGAACGTACGAATAGCGGCCTTCTCTGATAGAGAGCTTGCATCTCCTTCTTGAAATCCATACAGCCTGAAGATCCTTGTTGTGCAGGCAAGGACCGACTCCTGGTTCAACAGCGCTCCTACATCATCAAAGCTGGCGGCTCTGGTAGCCCCTATAGTCAACCCGAGTTGAGTCAATTCACCGGCGAGCTTCCGTCGATACCTATTCCTCCAGGCCCTTTGCAAGAAACGAGCTGCTTCAAGCGTACTTCTATGTATCCATGCGCTCACGACTACCCTTCTCTCATCGACAGGCGCAAGATTTGTGTTCTTGGAGCGACGCAGGTTCTGCTGGTACAGAAGCCTCCTCTTTTCCGCCTCAGCCAGTCTGTCCTCCATCTCGCCTTTCATCCTAAGATGCTCGGCAGCTTTCTTCTCTCGCGCATCCTCGGCAATTCTCTTTGCGCGTTTCACCTCTTCACGGCAGTTCGCAGCAACTTGCGCCAAATACCTCTCCCGAGCTTGTTTAGCAGCAAGAGCTCGCTCTTCGCTGTTAGCATTGACACGAGGAGTAGCCTTTGCCATGGCAGCCCTTAATCGAACTTTCTCGGCGTGTGCAGCTTTCTCTGCAAGTCTGGCCTTGCGGCTCTCGAGCAGTGAAGCTCGGCGCAGATGCTGCGCAATATGGGTGCTTTGTGGCCCACCATGAGCGGATAGTGCAGATATGTTTGAATGATGTGAAGACATGGAGTTTCGACGAGATGACGCAGCTGAGGATTTTCGACGGGCGGCAGAGGTCGTAGATCTGGAGAAGCGTGCTGCTATCCTGGGTGGCAGAAGGAGGTTGCCAGGACCTTCGCTATCTGAAGACATGGTGGTCTCTTTGTCACAGTTCGCCATGACTGCAGGGTGTATTCGACCCTTGCAGAATAAAGCGAAGGAAGGACGAGGAGATCGAAGTGACCTGAAAGTCTGGTGGCTGGTATGACCGTTGAGGTGGGCGAGCTTCACGGATGCGGCTTAGTTTAGTAAGCAGCGCTAGTCTTTTTGTTCTGCGAGTCATGCGCTCTTCGGCTTGAGCTGCAGGATTGAAAGTGAGAGATCGAGGGATCCACAAAGTAAATGTACGGCAAACTTTGCACCTTGGCGGATTCAGTTCAACTGTCACAGGAAGTGGCCCATCGCTACTGTGAGTGATATAATGGGTTCTGTGAAATAGCTCCACAACTACAGTCCAGGGGGGCATCCGAAATATCATAGCTTTCATCTCAGGACAGCCAGCAAGCACGTGGGAGGAAGACTTAGGTTGTTCGATGTTTGACTCATGATTTCGCTGCCATGCTATCACATCAGGTCTGGCTAGATAGGCCCAAACGCCCCAATATTGCTTTGCAGATAACACCATTTTACGGACAGGGTTATGCCGCCTTCATACCATGTCAGGGCCACATAAGATCTTGCTCGCTGCTGCCATTCATGATGCTGAGGAGCTCACCCACAGGGTAGAGCCGGAATGCGCTGCTCGCCGTATGCTTTTTCAATGGAAAAGAGATGGTAGTAGGGTACAGTTACACGAGGAGAAACAGATCTGATACAAGGAAGCTCTCTATCCTGCCCGAGAATGGTGATACCTCACTGATGTGCCAATGCGCTCAGCGCGAGGTGCTCTAGATGACGAACCTACTGGCGGACGCGACCGTAGCCGTAACCACCAGTCGGCTGGGGCTGGCCGCTCATTGGGATTGGCAGGAGTCCGCCAGTGCCGGTAGGATTGGAAATGATGCTGCCAGTCCCTTGAGTCCTGGTAAGGAAGCCAGAAGACGCAGTACTTGTTTCGGTGCCGTTGTTGTATGGAGCAGAGCTGATGCTTGGTACGGCAGTGTTGATTGGCGAATCGCCAGTGCTAGATGCTCCAGCGCCAGCAGTCTGTAATTGTGGTAAGTGAAGAAGCATCTATTCACGAAAGTGCTTCAACATACGACAGTGACGGTCTGAGCCTCGCCAGTGAGAGTGACGGTCACCTGAGGTGCGCATGAACTACCGCCAGCACCGCCAATCGGGCTGTTACCAACACCGCCAACCGGGCTATTACCAGCACCGCCAATCGGGCTGTTACCAGTGCCGCTCTCAACCGGTTGTACGGTGACAATTTTGGTGTAAGTGGAGGTCTGTTCGATAGTTGTGGTGGGCGATCCCTCGGACGAGACACCAGTGGGACTGTTCTCGCCACCAGAGGCGCCGGGCGTAGCATAGACGGTCTAGAGATATGCGTTAGCCGCTAAGTATGATGAACAACTTACTTGAAGCCCTTACCTTGACATCGGTCTTTGTGGTGGTATGTTTGATCGTGGTTGTGACAACAGTAGCCGAGGATCCCGAGCCGAGTGTGTAGGTAAGGATGGTATCGCTGGCCCTCGTCTCGGTTGAAAAGGGGGAAGTAGTGATTGGGCTGCTAGAGCCAGTCACAATTGGTGCTGTACCGATTGGAGCTGGGACGCTACTAGCTCCGATGGGGCTGTTGCCAGAGCCAGATGGGATGGGGTATGGAGCAGAAGCAGACCCTGAGTTGGAAGGAATTGGGGCGGACGCTACGCTTGAGTTGCCGGGTACAGACGAGGTAGCAATGGGATTGTTTACACCTGTGCTGAGAGGGGCTTGGGTAGTTGGAGCAGCAGTGCTCGGCTGAGGAGCGACGCACTGGGTGCAAACAGTTGAGGTGTAGGTGCTTGTAAGCGTCGACACCGTTTTAGTGGTCTGAAGGCTGGTGCTGCCAGAAGTGGTGATTGTGTTGGTAACTGGACAAGTTGTAACGTAAGTCGTCTCAATCTGGGTAGTCACGACAGCCTGGATAGTGCCTGATGCTGCCGAAGTAGAAGTGCTTTGTTCCGGAGAGTTTGAGCTCCCTGGTGTCGTGGCGACACCGGTGCTCAGAGGTACAGATGGGAAGAGAGCACTGGAACTGTACACCGGCACGCTAGAGGTCGCTCCAATTGCGCCGTTCGACTTTCCGCTGGTGCCAGATTCCGAGCTGGAGGGCAAGCTCAGAGTCGAGGTTTGGTTGTAGGGACTCCCATATCCCGCTGGTTGGCTACCAGCCCCATTCCCACCGTAACCTGGAGCAGCAGCCTGGGCGGCGGCGATCAGGACGGCTACCGCGCCAACGGAGAGCTTGCCGAGCATACTGAGAAGACTCTAGTGGGAGGTATATGTAGGATGTGCTTCTTCAACAAGGGTTGCTAGAAGATGTTTCTTAGGTGATCTCGGATCTGCGAATACTTGTGCTTGCAATTGTGAGGGCTGAATGAGCGTGGGGCGAAATCTATTCGCAAAAGAATGACTGAGGGCCAGGAAAGAGTGAAGGTCTCTGCGACGAAAGCAACAAGATGCAAAAAGAACGTGGTGAGAGCGAGAAAGAAAAGAACACGAGAACCAAAGCAGGCGGAGGGACTATGGATAATGGATGGCGGCGCAAGGAAATTAGGGAGGTGGTGGCAGGATGGGCGACGGTGAGCTAAACGGGCTGAAGACAGGGGTTGGAAACGCAGCGCACCGCATAATAGTGTTGTGATTGGGTCCTCAGTCCCGTTGCCGCAAGATCTTGCATTACCTAAAGGCTAAGTACCAACACTGAGCCCTTGGTAAGCTAGATTTGGGGTGGGCTGGTGCTCGCCGGCGGCTGTTTGGATCTTTACTGCCTGTCTCTATGGCGGACAGAAGCCCGCCAGTGGTGCGCAAGAAGGAGCCAAGAATTCATCTCTGTGGTTTCCAAATTATTGATATGGCTTGTGGGTGCGGTTAACCTCTTTTAGTCCTGGATCACGAAAAGTAATCTGACCAAATCAAAGGGCAAAATACTTCAACCCTGGTCTCTTGCATCCAAAGTACCTAGGGAGGACCACACTTGTGGGCCCGTCCAAAAGTGTTTTTGCCCTCCGGTCTCTTAAAGTAGTCCCTCCCGCAAATGTTTTCTTCACACAGAGTTAGCTCTCGAGTCTCAGGTATGGAAGGACTGGTTATATCCCACCACAATCCACCCATAAGATGTTCACACGAAAGCCGGCTGAGCGAAGCGAATGGAGAAAGTCTTGTCCAGCTGGAGCCGATGTTGCACAATGGGATGAGCACTGCCGCACAAGCGGGCGTTTCAGAGAGCAATGCCAAGCCATTCTCACGCTTACCGAATCCAATAACTTAAGATGACATGGATATCACATCTCAGACCCCAAGGTCTCGGTCTTCAGCATTCTCGGACTCCAGCACCAGCTCTGTGTCTGTCCATGTTCGCAGCAGTAGAGGAATAACTCGCTGATCAACGCACATTGAGCACTGATCAAGACAGCGCCACATGTGATTTCGAAAACTCCTAATATTAAGACAGGCTATGTCTTTTCCTTATCATACTGGGCTCATCGGATCTCGTCATCCTCTGGCGGTCATCTCTTATAGCTCGCTTCCTTGATGAGTCCTCTACGGACTTGCCCTTCGCATATCAGAGATCATGCTTCACGCCGATCCCGAGTGAACTAATTCTATGTCTTCAACAAAGCATGAACTGTGTAGGCTGGAGCATGTCTGTCCAGAATTGGATCTCAGCCTTGTCTCCACTTGCTCCTTGAAAGTTTCTTCTGTCAAATCCTTTCCCTTCGACGTTTCCAGATCAGATCAATTGTTCGAGAGCTTCGTAACTGCTGGCGCTTGGATAACAAGAAGCAATGGTGTCCGACTATCTCTCCGTCTGCTCGGGCAAGATTCGTGCGTCTCACCCGCTGATGGCGCTGATGGCTTTGCTTCAATGGAATTGCAGGCAACGATAATTCGTCATCTTGAGGTTGCAATACTCTCCGTGAGCTTTCCTGCTTTATGTTAACTAAAACCTCTACCCTAGATTTGGAATGACCTCAGTCTCAAACCGACTCTGACCTTTGAGCCTGATCCAACAACAGCGCCTCACTCAGCACAGCATTTGGCAGTGCTTACTCTAGTACCGATCAATTCCTCCAGCAGCATCACCGATACAGCCAAGGATCCCTCTATGATACGGCATGTAGAACCCCCTAGTGGCATACCAGTCTTCAACCTCGATGCCATTGACATAACGCTGAGGACATGGGCTTCTTGCAGTGTCGATGCCTCGTCTAGAAGACCCAAGCCGATACATGATTCTACCCAAGGTATACATTCCATCGCCTCATTCCACGTGGGGATCGCTAAGAGCGATAGGCGGCCACTCACACGAAGAGGAGAATATGATGTCCGAACCTGCCGATAGCGGTCTTGGACCTCAAAGAGGCTACGAGCCTGCTTACAAGGAGGACGACACCGCTGATCAGGAATGCAGCATGATGTGGGATCTGGCGCATTCGTCCCAGGATTCCATGAAATGGTCTGATAGCTCTCAGAGCACCATGTCAAGCCATTCAAGCTACTCAAGTGGTATCTTGCCAGGAATTGACCCCTCTGACGAAGTTAAGAGTAAAGAGATACAGGTCGAAATTTGGTCCAAATTGGCAGATGCTGCTATACGCACGATCATCGGGGGATCCTCTACAACGAGATCGGATGGCGTCAAATTAGCAAGCGATTCGGATGGCCCCAAGCTAGCAGAAATAGCACCTGCACTCTTCAGCCCATTCTACGCAGTAGTAAGTATAAACTTCGATCCCTCCGATACAATAACATCTTGGCCCAAGCTGACCAAGGTATAGGCGATGACGCAACGGAGCATGCTATTTCCAACTATCTCACGAGGACTTTCGGCCATATATGGACGGACCCAATCAGCCGACCTCAAGGGCCTGATAGATCAATTAACACAGCTATCGTTGGATGAGCGCTTGCTGTTAACCCAACATGATTCTGACTTTGAAAAGTACGGTCGCACACTCTCGAGCTTAAACGCTATTGTCAAGTTACGTTTGTGGAAGCTTGCACAAAGAGCACTATTCGATCCTCGGGCACCTCGACGACTAAAGCCTACCGGTCATGTCGGTGGACTTTTCCTACACAAGACTGTTGCCGAGGCAATGCTTGATGGAGCCGATCCCACGACTGCCCAGCTTGGGGTGATGCCGCTGGCTGATGAACGCAGTCACAAAACCAAAACTGGTAACATTGGTCGATCGACTGAGATGGTGGGGATAGACATAGACAATGAATCGTTATTACTGGAAGTGGATAACAACTGCTTTGATGACATGCTCGATATGGATGGTAGTGCCGAATTCGGGGACGAAATGCTCGACGTTTCATTGCTGGAAGTCAACGTGGTCTGTGACGATGAGGAGTTTCTTCGGGATGACGAGATCCTGAACGAAGATACCGACGAATCCGAAAACTTTTTCGAAGACGATACGGGGCAGATTCATACGGAGGACCTACACGACGACATGTTCTGGAAGGACTAGTACGCTGGCAACCGCGTCACTGTACCTGTCACTCTCGACCAGCGATGTTGGGGTAAAATCTTTTTCCACAAACGAGCCCTCCGTTGATTGGAGTCCCTACTGGGATCTTGACTTCGATCACCTATTGACGCAAGATCATTATCATCGCTCGTCTAGCATGGGAGCAGATCTTTCAGAGGAGTCTTCTGGATCGGCAACCAGTATTGACCCTTTCCAAGACCTGCCTTAGGTATACAATCGCTGTTCGAATATGAAATTCACGATCCCTCTTGGCACCAGACGTTCTAGGGCTTCTTTGTCTCTGTTCCTAGACGCTTCTCTTACTTTCGTTGAGCTCACAATCTCATCCCCTTCCTGTCTTCCATCGACGAGCTCGATCTTCGACGACCATTCGCTCTTGGCACCTTCTTTCTCTTTCTCGCCGTTCGCCAGTGCTTCAACGTATGCATCCTGCTCTTCTCGTCCTCCCCACTGATCATCGATTCTCCTCGTCGCTCGGATACGGTGTTTCGAGAACAACGTTTGCAAAGGATGCAGTGAATGATCGGGTGGATAGTACTTAGGGTCAAGTAATCGTATCAAGCTATCAAAGCCAGTCAGATGTACTTGCTCAGGCCCGTTGTCCACGTCCCCATAGTGCCCCGATCGATCCAGCACTGTGGCCTTGTCGAGATATAGTGGGCTTTTCGTCACCCCTACATCAACCACTACTACTTTAGCTTCGTGTGCGCTCTTCTCATCGTTAGACGATCTCATTCTTTGCACCAGCTCGCTGGCAAAGATAGTCATCATGGCCAGCCGTTGTTCGAAGCTAGCAGGTTTGGGGGCTTTGTCAGCGTTCTGGGTGGCTAGTAGAAGCAGTAAGCGCTTTGTAGGACTGCTGTTTGCGTTCTTGTCATGTAGCAGCGCTGAGATGGCGATCCGAAGATGGGCAAGGGTAGGGGGATTGAAGGACGAATCGAGAACGTATAATGTCTTTACAGGAGCGTAGAAAGCAGTATAGGAGGCGATCGTTGTAAGAACTCGAAACGGAGACGGTGACGCAGTGAATGTTCGTAGAGCTGCTCGGAGATTGGGAACGAGAGGATGCAGTTCCTGGAGAGCCGCCATAGCTTCTCGCACTGTTCCGGAGAGTTGTCTTGCTGCCCTAGCCCTGCACTCGAGGTTACTTGAGGCAATCTGCCCGCGAGAGTACGACGGGTTGAGGTCCATCTTATCTTATCAGATCTTCAATGGCGGGCCAAAGTTGCAACGCAGTCAATGACTCTTCGCAACCACTTCAGTGTTTTGTCCCCTACGAAGATTTGTACAAAATGAGGAACTTCCAGACACTTGCGAAGGGTGCAATTTGTCTCTATGCGGCAACCGATGCGTGTCAACCATCAGCATCCTCAAAGACTCCATGCAACCCCAAGTCTTTTAACAGACGGAGTATATAAAGACTTGACGGAGATGCGTGGCAGAACACCATGGATCGAAGCGCTCAGAAAACAAAGGCAAGAGGGCATTGACCCCACGAAGAAGTCAGGTACATCGGCCACACCAGCAGACCGTGATTTGACGCCGAAAAAGATGTCAGACGGCTTCCATCGTGTGGTACGACGACCCCGTAGAGGCACTTAATCGGCGTTTGACTGACTGATGGTAGGCATAGGTGATACCGTTAGCTCAGGACCTTTGGCTGAACGACAATTACCTCAATGCCAACGGGCACATAAGGTGGCCTGGACGCGATACGTCTGGGTCACTAGAGAACTGATCAATCGCAGATTAGGGACACTCTTTATGGATCTGGATGCTTTGTCAGGCGTGATTGCATACAAGCATACCGGCGAAGCTGTCACCACCGTCACGGCTGCTGTAGATAGGATCATTATCAACCATCCTTTAGAGGAAATCTGCGATCTCGAGCTCTCCGGCCAAGTCACGTTCGCTACCGGCAGAAGCAGCTATTGAACATATGAGTTCCTTCTATCTAGGAGGTAGGTTCACCTCTCTATACATGTTCTACGTACAGAGATACAACAATACCAGTCGTATTGTGTACCTAATCCGGTGCAAAGTACACCGGATCCGATGAGGTGTGAAGAGTCTCTTTGTCAACAGCAGCATGGAGATCTCGCTCCAGGTAGCTAAAGCGCCGAAGGATGGTGTAGAGGTCGCAAAGGAAGACGTTTTCATGACTTGTGCTTTCACAATGGTGAGCAGATCCTAGGTTTACTCGTCAATGAAAGCGCTAAGACAAGGACACGACTATAGGTGTCCTTGGACCCAGCAACCAAGAAGTATATTCATGGCCCCCAATTATTAGGGGGCCTCTCTGTATAACAAGTTTTCAGATCTGTCAAGATAAGCCCGGTGATTGTTGAGACGAGCGAAGAAAAACGATTGTATGAATTAGGCGAGAAGAACCACAATGCAAAGAAAGCATTGGCGCAGACAGCGCTACGAAAGCAAACGCCTAATGATCAGGAGAGTGATCTAATACATGCAATGTGGCTTCGACAGCTCGAATATCACGGTCAGTCTGTCCCAGCGTTCTGCAAGCAAATGTGCTTTAACCCGCGAAGCATCCAAAAGCATGAAGCCTTAACCGCTGATAGAGTCCAACCGACAGATCCCAACGTGGCGACTCGGAAACCTGGCAATGTCGTCTTTATGGACAGTACAAAGATGCATTCTTCGCAGATAATGCAACCCCAGTTCCGCAACCGCCACAGTTTCATGATCTTTGGCGGTTTCCTCCTCAAGCAAACCTTTGAATTAGCGTTTTGCTGCGCCGCGTCGTTCTCGCATTCCAGACCCACGTTTCTCAGTTTGGACCCGAGTACATTTGACAACACCGTCCCTGTGGGATCGGTTCTCTATCTCACAGCTACTGTTGCTTACACTGACCCACTGCTGGTCACAGCTAGCGAAACATCAAGCAAGCGACCTAAAGGACCCCAGAAAGCCCGGGATGACGGTGCAGCTTCAGCGAATCCCCAGTACACTAGAGTGCAGATTCGGATAGACAGCAAGGTCCGAAACATAGAGCACGGAGAGACAAAACCCACTGGGCAGCTCAACTACACTTTCTTGGTAGAGAAGGACATCAAGGTGATGCCGCGGACATACTCGGAATTCATGATATGGGTGGATGCTAGGAGAAGGGCAGAGAAAGTCAGAGTGAGCACCACAGATTTGGAAGAAGCCCATGGTGAAGCACAGGCGTGTGATGATGGGTGGAAGGAACGTGTCACCGAATAATAGTCTAAAACGGAAAGCATTATTAGTTGCTCTTGACAACACTCTGCGTTGATACTTAAAGTGTATGTCACCAGAAATTTAAAGCTTAGACGATTGGCAGCCATGTTTACGACGGAGAGCCATCGAGTATAAGGGATGAGTTCATGTGCTACAAAGTGTCGAGAGTATCACACGTACCTTAAGCCAAGTGCCAAGACCTTGGTTTAAAGTCTTGAGCTACCTTACTTTATCCTGCTAGCGAACGCTTTGCACTCTCCCCACTTCCACCCTCCGGCATCACTTCCAAAATACCAGCTTTGAGCTTGTTGAGAGCAACATTCCTTTGGCAGAGCTCTCCCTTGTTGCACTCGCAATCATGAACGTGATATCTGCCACACCTCCAGCTTTGTTTCATCAGCACAGTAGCCGCTGCTCACCTTCTCGCTCCAGTGAGTCCTGCCAATGCTTGGGATAGGTGCTCAGTATTCATGACTATGACAGTGTCCTACTCTATCAGCAGCTCCGCCAGCAAAAAGCGGAAGGCTGAAGATGACGAGCCTCCCCAAGACGAACGAATGTCAGCATCATCCCCATCGAGCTCTCCCACCGTACCCGCCCGATCTATCCCCATACAACGGCAGAACAAACGACTCAGGTCCGGTGTCGTAGGACGTCCGCTCGCTCTGCCACGTCTCCTAGAAACACTAGATGCGGACTCGTTACGGGGCGTGTTACAGTCAATATGTGCACGTCATCTATCCATCGGATCGGAAGTGGAGAACACAGCACCTCGACCCAGCGTATCATCTGCTCTTGGCGTTTTGAAGCGGTATGAAACGAATCTACAGGCCTCCTTCCCCTTCGGCGGTGATCCTACTTCAGATTACGCCTATAACAGAGTTCGACAAGCACTCCTCAACCTCCTTGAAGCTCTCGCAGACTTCACACCACACTTCCTCCCACCCAACGAAACCCAGGCCTCTCAGTCTCTAGGCTTCCTCGACAGTGCCACTGACATTATTCATCGCCTTCCGAACTGGAGCACTTTTCAGAACAATCTACATAAGGAGAATGCGTACGAAGAGATATCCCGGGCTTGGACTCTGGTCATACGTGAAGCAGCCAAGAGGGCCGGGGGAGCACACCTGCAATATGGGGGCTGGGATCAGAAGATCTTGAAGCACAATCAGCACGCCGAAGGAAAACTTCAGGACGCCGTCAATGAGTTGAACAAGCACATCAGTTGGATGGGTGGACAACACCACGGCCAGCAAGCCGGTAATCGAGGAGATGACATTGGCTCTGTTAGGCAAGAGCTTCTGTCTGGGACTTATGGCTCGAATTATCCAGTACGTGTAGGGCCCTGGTGACCAAAGGTCGGCATTGAGCATGTGGGACGGCGTTCAGGGTCTATTGAGTGATGGCATTTAGCGGATGGTACCAGGAAGGTCAAGGGAGGTAACGTTCTCCTTTTGCAAGCATTGGCCCCGTGTGGCTCTATTCAGCATGCTCAGCGTGTATAGCGACGAGTCTCTTCGATAATCATGACGTTTATGAAACGTTGCATCGTGCTCTCTGACCATCATTGCACCAATTGCAAAACAGGCACCGAATACTTCAGTGCAGAGTCAAACGCAAATTGTTCTTGATCCAGAATGTTGCAACCAGAAGGTCGGGCAACCTAAATTTGCTTCTTGAAAACAAGAGCTCCGCAAAATGTTCGCGTTGCACTCACACTATCCCAGCAACTCGCCTCACCGCCCGCTTGTACTTGATGGCTCTTATTCGTCATCTTGCCATTTTCGACACACCCTGAATGTTTTGTATCGATATGGTCAACGTATTCTTTGGCTAATGTGTCGTCGAAACGCGCTCGAAGCTGGACAACGGAGGCGAATATACGGCAATCAGCCAGCCGTGTCGATCAAACACTCTAGGTCGAACCCGTGTATGCCAATTCGCCCTGTTCTGCTCTTCCCCACATGGCTTTTGATCTACTGACGAGGTAAGTAAAAGGTCGAAGCAGCTGCATTTTTGACAGGAAACCTTGACCGAAAGCCCTAGCACGGGGTCTGTTTGAGAAACGCATGTCAGGAAGCTCCACGACACCGCTAAGCAAAGCGAACCTTACGCAGGAGCTGCAATATCATACGTGCTGACAACAATATCTTACTAGCCTACAGCTTACGGCTCCTTCGACAGGGCTGACCCATATCGAAGGAACTCAGTCCTCCATCTGGATCGGTGGTGGTTCTCCAATTTTGGATATACGATCAATGACGAACATAACCTCTGGTACGTTGAGACCGCGGCGCCAGCACACGGTGACATCGAAATCACACTTCGATGCACAAGGCATCGCCCTCCACCATGGTGCATTCATCCGAGATGCTGCAATGCATTCGTCTTTCGTCGAAGTAGGCAGAAACTCATGTATACACGCTCGTTCTGGCGGTGCAAATATCACAGACTGCCTGCTTTTTCAAAGTTCTTTCTGCCTCTTTCACTCGACAATAGTCACCACAGCCCATGAGAGCCACATAATCCACGATGGTACACTTTGGAGTACATCGGAGTACATCGTGACCAGGCTTGTCAGAATGGCTATCATGCACAATGTGGGTACCATCAATGAAGCGTATTCATTGCCTTCATCCTCTCATCTTCGTTGTCGTGATTACACATTCTTCTCACGCACTGCGTTCCTACTTCATGCCATCGTTCTCCCCATGCTTCATCAGAACAGATTTCACACAATATTCACGACGTACCTCTCCAGCTTACTATATGAGAGCCCCAGCTACGCCTCGTCACACCCATCCACTACCTCTTTCTCCCCCGTTCATTCTGCGAGGTCAAAGGTTGCCCAGAATTTGATCTAGAAGCTGTGCTTCTCCCCTTTCAGGTATACGCATGATAAAATCTACTCAACAAGACTCTCATCAGCAACGGCCATGTGTCCCCTATCCACTTTCTTCCTCCTTTCTCTTCTTCCTGTCGCTCTCACCCTCGTTCTCCAACCGACATCCTATCCTACCGCTTCCTATGACAACCCCACTGGACTCCCTGCCTCACACCACATCAACGGCCACCTGAGCAACCCTACCGCAAACAAAACCCACCCTTACCCTCCACCCTCCTTCACCGCCATTCCCTTCGATTTCTCCAATCGTACCCTCGTCGACGCGCTCAACTTCGGCCTCGGCGCTGGTCAAAAGCTCGCTCATCGGAATTGCACTAACATAACCGGCCATAATCACCACCCTGCCAACCTACCAGCATTGATGAGTCTTCATGCTTCCGGCATTCCTCACCCCACGGCTACAATGCCTTCATCAACTCCACCCTCTGGCGCCTCCCCTTCTGCCGCAGCTCCAGCTTCTGCAGGCGGAGAAGCAAGTGGCCGTCGCTCCCCACAAGTTGATGGCGCCTCAACGCAGATATACCCACAGACGGACGATCCCATCATACTTCAGAGCATGGGCATGAAAGACCCCGCTGTAACCCAGGCCTATGTTTTAGGGATGAAGATAGGGGAACACCGCTGTAGCCTACCTGCATCAGCCTTCAACGTGTCGACACGCCATCCAGGGACTAAGGGCGCATTGCCGCCAGGCGTAGCAAAGCTGGGCAGTAATTTTAACTCCCAGGTTCGTCCTGCTGAGAGACGGTATTGGAACCCGACTGCAGTAGCTGAGATGGAGGAAGGTATGGATGACGGTACGTCTGACGGATTTTGGAAATATTTCGGCAAGCACCAGCAGAAGAGAGGTTTCTGGTCAGACCTCGGCAACATGATGACAGGCCACCGCGATAACGGGATGGACAAGAGTGTGCACAAGCGAGCCCCGAAGACGGCGCAAGCCACCGAACTCAACAAGGCAAAGCGCAGCTTCTGCAAGTACCGACCAACTCAGGATGGACTCGGGGCTGTACATGGCAACGAGAAGTACTGCGTCGACCGGCCGACACAGCACAAGAAGAGAGTGGGGTCTCCTGATATTCCCGACGACAAAGTATCTCAAGGATCAGACACGGATGTGTACAAAAAGGGAAATCATCCCCAGCCCTCCGCAGCATCAAGCATCCATCCCCCACGCTCGCTACCTTGGGTATATCTCCTCCTCCTTGCCTTCTTCACCTCTGTATCTCTCTTCAGCTCCAGCGCTGCAGCAGACCCAGCGCTTGACGCACCGCTCCAAACCACCGGCCTGGTAGAGCGGGCCCATGCGATTTGCCTCGAGTACAGGATACGAATCCACGGGCATGTCCAGGGCGGGCAGCGACCTATCCGTGGGCATTGCTACCCTTGGCCGCCAGGGAAGGCGAAGCGAATCGACACTCGTGCCACAATCGACGAGGAGCAGGAATCTGACCTCCTTGCTGAAGCCGAGGATGAAGAAGCCTCAGGAGCAGAGGTCGTCAATACCAACACTAAGCTTGAACCGAAGAAGAGTGCGCTCTGCTGCCCAGGCGGCACAAGCACCACCCGTTCCTTCTCTGTTGCCAGGGGCTTTCGGCCTCCGCGCTTCAGGGGAGGGACATACTTCCTCCTTTTCACCTCCCTCATCCTCACCACCCATGTCATCCCCTACGCAGCAGCCGCACCTGCGCCGGCATCTCCGGTCGCGAACGGCCATCCCAACTTCGAAACTGCCGTGAAACCAAGAGGAGAGGGGCACTCGCCCTCGGAACCGGAAAAGCGCAACTCCCAAGCCAACGCCACCACCGGTGGGAGATCAAAGTCCGCTACATACCCCATCGCAAAGCCCAGCCGTGCACTCCACCTCGCTGGAATCCTACTATTCACACTCCTCTTCTCGACAGCTCGCGCCGCGCCCGTGGACGAGATGCGCCACTCCCTCGCGGCCTCAACCTCGGCACCAGTCCTCACCTCCCTCGTCCCTACACCCACGGCCCTCTTCCCCCGCGCCGACGAGATGCGCTTGAGTCTCATGTCCGCCCTCGCGGCGGGCCAGACCATCACGCCCCGCGCACGCTTCTCCCTCCTCGCCGCTGACGTCTCCCGGGCCCCTCCCCCACTACCTCGCTCACAACCTCCACACCACAAGCGCGACACCTCCCCCTTAGCGCAGGAAGCGATCGTAGGGACGATCGTCGGCTTCGTGGGCTTGAGCTTGGTGGTGGGGTTGGGGCTGAGTGTGGCGATCTGTTGGAGCAGGAGGGGGTTAACGGGGCCGGAGATTGGGATGAGGTAGATATGGCTTGAGCGGGGAAGGGGAAAGGGGAAAGGGGAAAGGAGAAAAGGAGGCTGGGGTCTTTCTTGGCGGTATGGCTGGTCTGCATAACCGCGCGTGTGCATTCAATATTGTTGACGAACGGAGAGACAGAGAAAATGTAGGAGTATGGTAGACAGAAGGAACAAGATCATCTTTTTCCTGGACATTGCATCCGCTTCTGCCTGCGGGTGGGTGGAGCGCGGAAGTCCGGACGTTTTGATCGCCTTGATCCTGATCTCTCGTACCTTCACCACCACCACCAACTACATCCAGCACCCCTCCCCGCGCAAGAAGCAGAAGCCGAGATATCCCCCTGAGTTCTTTTCCTGCACTGCGCGGCAGCTGGCACGGGTGCAAGTAGATAATGTCGGGAAACCCACCGCTGTGGTGGAGATCGTGGAGGAAGCAAAATACGATCCGAGCGGTCGTTGAGATCGCGGGAAACCCAAATTCATTCGCTAAGTCCTTTCTCCGCTGACCGTTCACTCCGTCTCTCGCTAGCTCTCTCTCTCTCTCTCTCTCTCTCTCTCTCTCTTTTCCTCCCTCCTTCCTCAATATACATCCCCTCCCCAGCACCATCCCCATCGCAGCACATTACAAAGACACCTACAACAACCATCCCGTTCACCGGCGCTATTTGGGATATACAGTAAAGAGAAGGTGTGCATGTCTGTGTGTGTGTGTGGTTGTAATGTGTGATATGCGGAGATAAAGTGTCGAGAGATATGGGTTTCAGGGTCTGGCTAAGGAGGTCAAGGGGGGTTTTTTGGAGGAGAGGTATCGGCTGAGGGTTTTCGGACACGGAAAGAGGGGACAACGAGGAGAGGAAAGAGGGTGGGGAGATTGTGGAAGAGCGATGCTGATATGGGCTTGATGATCGCTGGAGGAGGGGTTGCGAACAGAGGGGGGAGGAGAGAGATAAAGGCGAAAGAGCGATGGTTGGGGGAGCTGGACAGAGGAAGGGGTGGAGACAGAGGTAGAGGTGGAGAAGCGGATGGGAAAAGAGGCGGAGATGGGGGTCTAGATGGAGAAGGGAGTTTGGGTGGTGAGATGGAAGCTGTTTCGGAGGGATATGAGAAGCCTTATGGATATGGAATGCGGCCTATGGATTTCTGTTATCACGATTTATCTGCTCCATGCGAAGTGGCAGGTGTGATGCTTTGAGGATAGTGGACAGAGTGGCGAAGCCAATGATGGTTTCTGTTGGCTGCTGAGGGCTGCGAGGTTTGCTACGTGGGGCGGAGGTGGGAAGGGGGGAGCTGTGAGGGAGGGTCGAGGGCTGTGTTGGTGGTTGGCCTTGATGGGTCGTCAATGTGTCTAGGCCATGGCATGCAGTTCGAGCGGCTTGGATGGTTGGGTTGAGTGGGAGGCTAGCAAACAAGGCCCCATCGAAGCATTTTGTCTGCTTCGAGTGAGTGTGTCGAATGGGCGATACCGAGAGGAATCTCCAGTCCAGTACTGCCAGTCAGGGACGGCGCAAAGGCTTTCCGACATCTTCAATAGCTGTTCATCTTGTAAGGAGGTTTTGGACACGTAAGATGTTCAATATTAGGATATCTAATCTGACTGCAAGATCATTGTACCTTCCCAGCAGTCCGGGTGAATTGTGGATCGAAAACGCCTGGTCGTGGATATTCATGGTACATAGAGTACAGACGCTATTGCACGCCGGAGCCGACTTCTTGAAGTTTTCTGGAAATGTACCATCGTAAAACCCGTATATTTTGAATACCTCGAGACTGCAATCAATTAGAGATGAGCCCAGACCGCAGGCCTAGACCTAGCAACGCATCAACACTGCATGGCTCGCGTGGCAGGCTCCATGCCGGAGAAGCTTTGACACTATAGCCGCAGAGCCGACGAAGTCCCAGATTAGTAGCGTCGACAGTTGAAGGCTTGCCTTGGCAGCCCCAACGAGCCAGCGAAATGCAAGCTCCTTATCCTGACATCTCTGATATGGTATCGTCACAGCCCCTCATGCATCTCATCGATCCGACCTTCCCGCGTGCCAGGCACTCCGTGTTGGCCTGGCATCATGATCCCACGCGGCATGGGCGCCATATTCGCGACAGGCGCACCCTGCATGCCCTGCTGCATATCTGTCCCCATAATCGGGGGTTCAACCTTCATGCACGCCGCCTCCAGCTGGTTTGTCCATTTCCCACTTGTACCTGCATGGCTGTGTTTCAGGTGCTGCCGAAAATGATCGGCCCGGAAGAATTTCTTGGATTGGTTGCATTCGCCGAATTTGTGGATGTTGGTTAGATGGGAGATCCGTTCATCCCAGTCCGGGTGCGGCTGGTTAGCGAATTCCTTTCCGCAATAGCCGCAGATGTCGACGGCGGAGAGCTCGTTGGGGGAAGGTGCGAGCTGGCTGTTGGGGTTGTTCGGATTGGGGGGAATGGCGCTGGGGGCGTGGAAGGCGCGCTCGTAGGTGTCGGCGAGAGTGGCGCATGACCAGGAATGACGGCGGAGGTGGAGGGAGTTCTGGTGTCGTTCGGCTTCATTTTTGTTTTTGAATTTGTTGTTGCAGTATTGACATGAGTATTGCTTCTCCGACGCGTGGTTTCTGCAGGAAAGAATGATTAGCCACGCCGATCGAGCGCATCAGCCACCATGTCCTACCTTAGTTCTTCCAGGGTATCAAACTTCTTCGGCTTCTTCGGACAACATGAACACATATGAGCGTGTGCTTGTAGACTGGGCGCACTGCCTTTTCGTTGTGGGGTCGAGTCATTCGACATTTTCCGTGCAATCGCAGCCGCAGATCTGGAGTCGGAGGGTGTTCTTTGATGGGCGTGGGGAAAAGACTCATGAGGGGAGGGGTTCATTGGCTGTTGATGGGGGTATTGTGCATTTTGGATGTTTTGTTGATACTCCGACGTAGGTGAAAGGCCTCGAGGGGAAAGACGGTCTTGCGAGGGTATGCTGGTGTTGCTGCTGGCACCGGCCGATAAGCCAGTAGACGACGCGTACGAACCGTTGCGATAAGCTATCGACGGAGGTGGGGAGAAGGAGCCGTGAGGCTGTGGGTAGGGATTGAATGGTGATTGGCGATTGTTTATGGTGGCGGTGGGCCCCACCGAGTGCAGCGGGACCTTGTCGCCTCGCGAGGCCTCGGGCGGTGGCGACGAGGCGCCTCTCTTCATGCCTGATGTTCGCGACTCGGACGGTGAGAAGGGTGCGGGGTGAGATTGGATGGATTGTTCGTAGCTGGTGGCGGGAGTGTGATCGTCGAGGTGAAGCTGTCGCAAGGCGGTCGTGGTCGTGTTGCTCACCCCCGGTTCTTCCATGGCAAAATCGCCCGCAGAGTCTGGTTCCGAGAAAGATGATTGGTCCTCACTGCCTCGCTTACTGACCCTGGCCCCACTAGCGTGCTCGCTTTTAATCGAGCTCTCGTCCCAATTCGAAAGCACACTTTCACTGCCCGAACGTTGACTGTGCTGATGCCGTGTGATGTTTGGGGAGGAGTAGTGACGCGGTCCAGGCGGGTACGGTTCAGTGGTAGATCGCGGCACACTGCTGTCAGTCGTGGATGTTGGATTGCGAAAATCCATGTAGCTTTTCGCGCTTGCCGCCGAAGAGATCAGACTCGGCGACATCGCCCGCGATCTTGGACTGCCCCCGTAACCGCTGAACGGTGAGCCCTTCTTGAATGGAGAGTCCGGCGCTTGGGCCCTCGATCCTTCGGATATTGATAGCGACTTGAGGGGGAGGGGGTCTCGACCGTTTTGGTAGAAGGAAAAGTTCGAGTTAGGCGACGCCGATTCGACACTGCCTCGAGTACTTGCTGGAGGTGTTTGCGGTTTTCCCAATTTTGAGAGCAGCTTGTTGTCATAGGCTTGCGATGAATCTACAACGTTCCGTCGCTCTAGATGTCTCTCGCTGTGTAGTCTGCAGGAAGAGTTCAGTCAGTCGCATTGATCGTCTCGGGCATCGAAAAGGTAGCAATCGAGAAGGTGTCGGATGAGTAAGGCCGATCTACTAAGGAGATGCGATGGTGATTGCTTTCCATCCTTGCCTGGGCCGTAGCATTGTGGGGACTGAGCGTGGGAAAGCGTGTATACTTACTGTTGGTTTACCAGACTTGAGCCAGAGAGGCTGTAGTACCCTTCGTCGACATGCCTTGAGAAATCATACCGTCTGTCCGCCTCTGGTTGTGACTTGATCGTAGAATTCGAACTGCCACGCCGGTAGTCAGGTCTGCCAGCAGACCCTCTATGTGCCATGGTGTATCCCCAATTCCCACGTAGGCTTGACCCAGGGCTAACTGATCCACCACTTTTGGCGCTCCCGATACTAAATGTATCTGCCCATGGTTTGTCAGGGGCGCCACCTGCAGCATGAACGTCTATGAACCTCGGAGGGGGCAACGGAGGCGGTGGAGAGTCAGCTCTCGTCGAATTTGGTATTGCCATTGGGCGTTGCGCTTTGGAGAATGGGTTCGTACTTGGTCGAGTGGCCGAGCGATCGGGACGACTGCCGTTGAAATCCAAAATACGAATTGAAGGAGGCGAAGAAGCGCGTGGGATATCCATCTTGGGACGATGAGTTCGCCACCAGCTGAAATCGAAGTCTGTCGCAGGTCGTCAATGCGCTGAACGCTGCAAAAAAAAAGCGGTGGTGGCGACGGCAACGAATGGAAAGCGAATGCTACCACTCGGGCTGACCGAAAGCACAGAACGTTGGTAACATGGAACACGACTCATCAGCAGAATGAAAGACACAACATGGCCAGCAAGAAAGCGAACAGCAAAAGGGACCACGTTGGAAAGATGCAGGAGGCGCCCTTGCGAGCTCTCGAATCTTGAGCGACGAAACCAGGCCTTGAACGAACAACAGTCGAGTCTGGTAGCGGAGTGATCTCGGCGGCGGGGTGCCGAACTCAGGGTGCCGAACGGAAATCAAAGTCAGCCCTATCGAAAGTTCGCTTGCGTCTCTATTCCACATCAAGCAAGGCGTCAATTTCCCCTGTCCAAAACCAACATGGGACGCAGAGCCGTGTCAATTGATCGATTGAAAGCGACCAACAGTGCGAGGCAGGGCTATACGACGGATAGAGGGGGGTGTGCCAGTCTTTAAAGGAAAGCTACCGAGAGCACTCTCGTATCTGGGCTGGAAAGTGCGGGTCGGATGCCTTACAAGGACTCTGCAGCTAACGTTGCATGCACTTCGAAAGTAATAGTCCTTCTGCAACTTGGGCGGGTGTAGTCTTCCTAAAGCGCCCGGAGCTGCAAATCACCCTGGTAGCGAACAACGCAGCGAGCAATGATGTGACACCAAGGGGAAAAGAGGATCTATCTTGCATAGCAATGTCTGACCACGCCGTCACGGATGGTTCAGAAGTAGTGTAACGGGGATGGATGAGATGAGGCACTCGATAGCGATGACTTCGCGCGCCAAACAGAAAGAAGACCAGACCAGATCGTTCCTTTGGAGGGCGCTGCCAGCCTGCCAGCGACAGTAATGGTAGGCGGTGACCATCGCCGTCGTTCTCTCCGGACGCCCCTCTTCTGCCAAGGATCCTCGCAGCAGACTAAGCCCTACACCCAGACGGAAGGTTGTTCAGCATGCGGCCCTACGGCGAAGCTGGGAAGGCCCGTGAACTTTCTTTCCAGGAAAGATTTGGAGCCAGGAGCCTTCTTCCTCGGCTTCCCTTAAGAATTAGACGATAATGGCTCCGGGCGAGGATGTCCTTCGACAGGGTCAATCCCTGCGAAGTTTCACTTGCTACAAGCACCCAGGCCTACTGATAGACTATACTTGTAGTCTACGTATCCACCTTGACTAAAGTAGGAGTATGCAAGTCGGAAGTACGGAACCCTCGCCCTCGTCCTGAGCTTCTCTACATCCCCTGGTGCTTGGTGTACATCTCCCATAAGCTCAGCTTACCACATCCACCACCTGACGGAGGCTGCTGATCAATTCACGGATCATAAATTGCCAGAAAAAGAAAACGCCAGCATACTGCAAGTAGCCCTAACGGCCGCAGTGCAACCGCATTGGGGTTGTTCAGCTGAAAAAAATAGAGCCACGAAGCCCGTTTCCACAATAATATGGCAACGAATACAATGCAACCGCGTCCATGTTCCGCGATAGATATTGTATAATAAGGGGAATGTTGACTCCGAATCCGCCGATGAATGCACGACAACGTATGCACGCTCATCGAAGTCAACGGCGATCTCCATGCATTGAGTGATGCTGGCGGAGACGGCAACCCTCAAAGGTCGAAAGCTCCGATCACGAGGCGGTGGGGATCGAAGCAAGCGCCGAATGAGTTTGCTCGACATCTCATGCCTTTTCGGGCGCATCCGCCGTTGTACTCCTAGAAAACCTCGCGGTCGCGAAGGTGCTGCCGGAAGGATCTATAGACTCGACGAATAGAAATGATCCATGACCCACCAAAAGAATATAAGTAAAAGACGATCTGCCGTTGGGACTTGCACTGAGACAGTTGTTCTCCACGTACTTTATACATTACCGGAATTCGTCATTGTAGGCATTCTCAAAGGTGAAAGTATGTGGATCGCCATATGAACGGGTGTGGAGATGCCGTCGAGTTTCGACTTTGCTATACGAGGAAGGGTCTCAGGTGAAGAAGACCGGTAATGTGGGGGTGCTTTCATCCAACGCACTTGCCGTGATCTGCATACTGATGATCGGTTGAGATGCCGTTGAGTGGTCAGTAAAAGCACTTGTACCAAACCACCTGAACGCAGACTGTGTCAAGGATCGTAATTCGGCAGGAGGCGATCTGCAATGGCGAGCGCAGAATAAGCGCGTCGAACGATAATGTAAGTAGCTCATGAGGGAGACGTTTCCGGCGACAGTTTGGTTGCACAAGTGAAGCACTCCTACTTCACGAGGCCAACGCAAACGTGGAAGCCGAGCAAGCCACATGGCGTAGGGCTGATAGGCCCTAGGTGCTTGGCATGCGCACACTCTGGACGCTGCAGAAAAGCAGTCATTGGGCGTCGACTTCCCAACGCGCGTCGATGGCAAAAGCGAGCATAGTAGACGAGAACATTTCAGCTGAAGTTGGTACAGCGGCGCAATTGCCGTCAAGGACGAATTGAAACTGGGAAGAGGCAAGGGCGAACGGATGACCGACTGCGGCAGTGGATGTGTTGATGTGGTAATAGTCGAATATCGAGAAGGCGAAGTGGGGTCAGCACGATAGGATGAAGTCCGAACAAGCTCAGGAATAGGAAGTTCGGCATGAAGGCAGCGTCCAATAGAGAGCCATATCAGCACGGGAGCCATCGATGCTCTCGAAGATCTCTGTGAGGCGGCGTTTGTGGATACTGTAAAGTAAGGTACTTTACTTAAAAGTGCTCGGACAGTGCCAAGACATCGAATCCACTCCGTTCGCTGCTCTGAGTCAAGTGTGGTCGTACAACAGAAACTTCCGACTTTCTCAGTAGGGGCAGTACAGGACAATACGAGCCCAGCTCTACCGGCGTCGATCGCTTTTCCAGATTGCCATGTCGCTCGATCGTGTGCCCGGCGAGGCGGGATTGTTCATTGGAGGGTAGGTCAACGCATGTGATGCCAGGCCACGTGCTGCTACTTGATGCTGATGCTGAGACCAGGCTGTTTTCCATGCGGCGAAAAGAAGCCCTGAAGAAAGCTAATATTACGCACGTGGTCTCAGCCTTGTGCTTGCCCCTGGATAGAGACCTGTTCAAGGGGTACAAGCATCTCGTGCTGGAGGTGAACGATGTCGAGGATGAAAATATTCTGCAGCACTTTGCGACTAGCAATGCCTTCATTCAGGAGGGGCTCGATGGTGGAGGGGGAGTGCTCGTCCACTGGTAGGTGTCAGAGACTATAGAATGACTTCCTTATACCACCACTATTCCTCTGCGAACCAAGTACATGAAAGCGGTGCCTAAACGCCCATCACGTGTTCCTCGATAGTATGACAGGTCTTCCATGTCCCATCCCAGCAGCCAGGATGTTTCAGCTCGTTTCTGTAGCCTGCCCTACTTACTTTCCAGAAACTAATGCTGCATCTAGCGCCATGGGCAGATCCCGCTCGACCACCGTCTTGATCGCCTACCTCCTCTCTACCAATCTAACACTAGACCCTCAAGCTGCCCTTGATCTCATTCGCCAATGCCGCCCTTTCGCAGAGCCCAACTCTGGTTTCATGTCGCAGCTTGAGCTCTATCACCGTATGTCGTGTCCCTGCGATCCCGACTCACAACCCCTTTATCAGCGCTGGCTCTACCAACGGAATGTCGAAGCTTCGATAGCGGCTGGTATGGCTCCAGGGGCAGAGGAAATCAAGTTTGGTGAGTTGTCGCTAGCTGAGAAGGGGCCGAGCAAGCAAGACAGTAGCGATCATCCAAGCTCAACATGGAGGTGTCGGAGGTGCAGAACACCGCTTGCCACCTCAGAATATTTAGTGCCTCACGCTTCCCAGGCCTCGTCACAACCACAGCCTGCATTAACAAAACCTACAGCCTCTCTACCCTCAGCAGACAACAACAATTCGCTTTCCTCAGCATGCTCTCACCTGTTCCTGGATCCTCTTTCTTGGATGCGACCCGAGCTTGGAAAGGGGCTCCTGTCCGGAAGGTTGGAATGTCCGAATCCAAAATGTGGACAGAACGTCGGCAAGTACGCCTGGCAAGGCATGAAGTGTAGTTGTGGGGAGTGGGTCGTGCCGGGGATAACCATTGCAAAAGGGCGAGTAGATGAGACGAGAAATTTACCTAGTACTACGCGGAAAGATATCGGGGGTAAAATATGAGAAGAACAAAATCAGATATAGAGTGTCCTCGAGATCAGACAATGCTGGATCCGACCTTCTGACTTGACTCCGTCCTTGATCCTAATTATTGTAACGTGAAGCGCGATATCGGTCCAAGGGTGGATCTAGTCATAATGAGCGAGAAGTAGTACTGTACCGACATGCCCAGCAGAGACAACGACCGTACGATAAAGCCCAGGATGCTACGGAAACCCTTTTACGAGGTCTTCCATATAATATAAAAAGTTTTCAGCTTCCTAATCTTACATCCTGTGAAGTACAAAGACTTGTAGCCATTGACGGATGTTGTTACTGTGGTAGCGCTATGTCTCTTAAAACGATAGCCGGAAGTTGCCAACCTCCTTCATTGAGTCTCCAGGATCTTTTTGATGCACGAAATTGGATCAGTTGGAGCTGCCCGACTGATTGGATGGGAATATGTCACTCGAATTCATTGTATCTCGATGTAGGATTTTGGGGGGTCAGGTCTTACCGACACGCAATCCGAGTGCCGGATCTAGTGCTGTTTAGCAACCTTAGTAGACTGTTAGCACCCTAATGAGTGCTGGCCCGTAGGATGATGGTCCCGGGTATCGAGGCTGAGAACCCGTAGTTCGGCTGGCCGCCTGATCGCCTCCGTCATCGGCGTCCAGGATAGCAATCCTGAAGGAGCGGTAGGCGGCCCTACCGGCAGGCGGCGAGGGATCTTGTGTCACCTCTACCCCATTGCTGCAGGCATTTGCAGGCATATTCGAGACGAGGCGATTGTGCGGAGACGTACGGCCGTAGATGCATCGAATAACATATACGGCATGTATCTGCAGCATCGCCTCGGATGGGAAAGATGAATCCTGCTGACATCGCCAGTCATAAGCGGTGGTGGGTCCGAAAGATGTGTTGGAAGACTTCCTGAAGGATGTGAGGCCAGAGCATCGACCCTCTAAGTGCCTGATGTTTCTCGGATTGGTGCCACGTAAGTCAGAAGGCTGTCATGCAATCACGGAACCTACCATACCCTTTCATACTAGGCTACTAGGTACAGAGGGGAAGTAGTTGGGGCTCCGAAGGCGTTCGCGGTTCCTCTTGGCAATCTCTGCATTTCGTATTCGATCCAGTCGTTTCTGGAAGAAGACTCTAGGTTCCGGTCAGCTTGCTGACAGAGCTCCTCGCTTGAAGCTGACAGAGATGGTGAAAGCTACTTGTGTAAGGCGTAGATACGAGGCCCCTCATCAGACGCTGCGGGCGCCTGCTTGCTAGTGATCGCTGTGATCTAGGTGCACTGTGGTAAGCAGACGCTGCCATGATGCTCCGTGCTGCAGATAAGGATCTGCACGACTGCGCACCTCGTCGTTCTTTTCCTTCTCCATCTTAGCGTCATCATCGTCCGCTTCTGTTGCCTTTGGATCCTCCTTTTCCTTGTCTTTGCCTTTCTCAGAGTCTTTGGCTTTCTTGTCCTTGGACTTTTTCTTCTTCTTCAACTTCTCTTCGTACTCTTTCGTCACCAGCTCAACTTCCCGATCCATTTCTTCTTTCCTCTTTTTGGCCGCTACATCGGCGTCGTCGACGATTGGGGAAGCAAACCCCCGATCCTTGAGATGTGCTTGACATACGTAGAAGAAATCCTCGAGTGTGTAAGCCTTCGTCTTCACAGCTCTGCTGTGAAATTATAAAGATACCTTGTTATCCGGGGTAATTAGTACTGTTGCCGTAGGCTTGTAGCATATGTCACAAGGCTTCGTCGACGCTTCCGCAACTTTTCGGAGATGCCAGACATTCGATAAAGTCATTCCAGCTGCGAAGGAGAAGTACAAATCCTCGGAGTTGCCTTATCTTGAACCTAAGGGTTGAGGAGAAGATGGATTGGAGGGACCTAAGGTAATGGAGGAGCCGAAGGACTTGCCAAAAAAAGCCCTTGAGGCAACCCTAGATGAAATCAAGTGAACGACTCAAGTTCAATTATACTTTTCAAGCATGGTCTACCTACGATGCTCCCTACTTTATGCATACTCATCTACTGGCCAGTGTAGGTTCTGACATATATGGCGCCACGTAGTAACACATGAGCCCCCGGCTGTCCATTATTGCCCTTTATTCACTATTTTGATTCTAGCACCATACGTAAAGTAGGTGCATATCTATACAGAACCTGCTATGCCGTGTTAACCCATGCCCTTGGTACAATGCAATCACGCTGTGAAAAATCTCTTGATTCATCACAGATATAGAGACTGTGCGGCCACTATATCCCTCCGGACCTTTTTCAGTGATTCTTCAAACTTCTGTTCCAGATCGTCACTCCCCATGACCTTCGCAGCTTGCGCCATCTGTCTCAGCAGCTCCTCTAATCGTCGGAAAAGTCGGATCAAGCTGCCCTCGTAGACGTCCGTCATTTTGCAGATTGCTGAGAAAGACTTGCCGTGGGCCCAGGAGTAAACCACCTCCATGAGTTGGTATTTGAAGCCCTCCACGTATTCATCTTCATTAAGCGGCAATTTACTCTCTTGCGAGACCTTTGAGATCACCCTCGCCTTTGCTTGCACCTCGCGGAAAGGCTTTGCTAGCTCCTCTTTCAGGGCCGGACATTCTGCTTTCTCCTCGAAGATGAATACGCTCAGCACCGCAGCGCACATTTCTGGTGTGAGCTCGTTGAAGAATCTATCGAACAGTAGCTCACTTAGGAGTAGCTCATCTCCTGTACTGATCTCGCAGGCGACTCGAGCCTTGAGCTGCACAACCTCGGCGTCGTTGATGAAGCCGAAGCGACGAAGGACGCGCTTTCGACATTTCAGCTCGTCAAGTTGCATGATCGACAGGGCAGCTGAGATCCTTTTCTTTACGGCTTTGATCTTGTCTTGGATATGTACCTTATCTGCATACTGGTTGTAGAGCTCTGGCAGGCGAGGCGAGTTGTGCAGTGGATTGGATAGGAGCCGGGATTCCAGGACTTCGATTTTCTGGCACTATCTTTAGTATGATAAGCGATACGACGAAGTGGACAGGGACGTACTCTGAGTAATTTCTTGAAGGAGGCGTCGGCAATACCCATGTTCTCAATGGGGTCCAGGACAGCAATGCCGTCTGGGAATCGGCGTTTCACCTCTTCCAAATTCTTCCGAACAGCGTTACGCTGGTCCGCAGGCTTCAGGTCCGGTGGCAAGAATAGCCTGAGATGCCCAATAGAATCAATGGCGCTAAGCAGCACGGGCACGACCTCCATCCTTCCCTTCTCTCCATCGGCGGGAGGCCTGATGCCTGGCGGCAGCTCATGGAAAGTTTTTGCTCCACTGGAGGACGCATCGGCTACTTGTAGCAATACATCAATGACGAATGACTCCTGTGGTATTATGTCCTCCTGCTTCTGCCCTTTGCCTGGCTTGATAGGTGTAAAATTGACAACGGCTCCCCATCCGAAATCATGCTCTTGATGCTTAATTTTAACCAGGCGCCCGCTTTGCATGAATGGTAAGGAGTAGTTGGGGTGGTTGATGACGTCGCGCATGTCTTTGGTATAGGTTTTGAGCTGTTGGCGTAGATCATAGCATTCCTTGACCATTGTCTCGTCGGCAATGTCAAAGCCCTCCCGCTGGGCTTCTAGCTCATGTAGCTCTTTCAAGTCCATCAGTGACAATTTGATGTAGGGAGAAAAGGAATCTGTCACACACCTTTTTCGAGCCCAGAGACGCTTGCAGTATTCTGAAATTGGTAGAAGCAACGTTCCAACATAAATTCAGGGGAAATACCTTCTACCCTCATAAGATTCAAGATCATATTGTAGCCTAAGTAGAAGGCTGAGTTTAGCTTGTCCTGCTCGCCACGCACAATCTCTTTCGCCACACCAGGTTCCATCTTCTCGTCGATCATCATGATGACAATCCCTCGATCATCAAGCCCACGCCGCCCAGCGCGTCCAGACATCTGTACAAATTCTGAAGGCGTAACCCATCGCTGAGATACGCCGTCGAACTTACGGACGCTAGTGAAGACCACGGTCTTTGCAGGCATATTCAATCCTATCGAGAAGGTCTCGGTGGCGAACAGGACCTTGATCAACCCTTCCTGGAACAAGATCTCGATAGTCTCTTTGAGGATAGGTAGAAGTCCAGAATGATGAATGCCAATACCCCTCTTGAGTAGGGGCAGGATATTCTGGATTTGTGGCAATTGTTTGTCCTCTTCTGTCAGCATCTCAAGTGCGCTATTGAAGACCTTTTCCACCATAGCTTTCTCAGAGTCCTCATTGAAAGTCAGATTACTCATTTGAAGGGCGTAAGACTCGCACATGTTCTTGCTGAAGCTGAATACAATGACCGGATTATAATTCTTCATCATAATCATCTTGACAATCTTGTAAATATCTGATGCACCTTTGGTGCCTCCTTTGTTGAGCTTCTTATCTTTGCCGCGTCCTTTTCGCTTTGCCATTGCGTCGGCCGGATCATCGCCCTGCTTATCGGCTATGGTTGTCATAGCTCTATTGAAGTTATCCTCCCGAAAGACTCCTTTCTCGTCGACAATTAGATGAATCCCATCCGCTCCCGCAGGGAAGAAGTAATGCTGCAACGGCGTGGGACGAAAGTCAGTGTATACGACGTGACATGGTTGGCCATGTGTCTTCGTTATCCATTCTGCAAACTGCATTGCATTCGGTATAGTAGCAGAGAGGAAGACGTAGCGAACTTTATCCGGTAAAAGTATGATCGTCTCTTCCCACACCACACCCCGGGTTTTGTCGCGCATGTAGTGAATTTCGTCGAAAACAACCCAGGCTACTTCTCGCATGATTTCAGAACCTCTGTAAAGCATGGAACGTAGGATCTCTGTGGTCATGACTAAACATGTCGCGGTGGGATTGATGGTTACATCTCCGGTCATGAGCCCAACGTCCCCAAACTCTGCTGCAAACTCCCGATATTTCTGGTTGCTGAGCGCCTTGATAGGACTTGTGTAGATGACCCTCTGATTGTTTTTGAGACTCTGTGCAATAGCATATTCCGCTACTACCGTCTTTCCAGCACTTGTATGCGCAGACACAAGGACACTTTCGCCCCTCTCTATGGATGCAATTGAGACCTTCTGGAAGGGATCGAGACTGAAGGGCCAGGTGCGTGCAGGCGTTTCCGGAGGGATGTGCTGCGAAATAGGGACATATGTGTAATCTGGCGGCAATGCGACCTGATGCCTGACTTGGTGGTGTAAAACAACTGCATTTCCCTCTTTCGAAGCTTGGAGCCCAGCAGAAGCTGCGACTTCCCTCGACTGTTCGGTCTCGAAAGCATCGGTTACTACTGGCTCAGCCTCTGGTTCGCGCCGTTGTCGTTTCGACTTTGGGAAGGGTACACCATCCGCTTCCGCGTGACCGGCTGCTGATACCTCGCCGTTGGGTGCTTCTGCCATTCGCACATCTCCGTCTCCGTTCGCAGCACCATGTATCTCTTTTGTGTCCCCATTTGCTTGCCTTTTCTTACTCCGGTCTTTCTTGGGCTTGGTCTGTTTCGCGGCGTCGGTAGATCTGGTGGCATCGGATGGTTTGTCATCGATGGCGTCGAAAAATTCGTCCATATTCAAGGTGGATCATAGATCAGCACTTAGCTGTAGAAGAATCTCTATCTACATGACAATATCGTAGATCAGATGTCGGATTTCCGTTCCTGAATCTTTAGCGCAAACCTTTGCCGAGCCGGAACAAAATGCGGAATTGTAGCGTCCGAGGCGTCCAACCTTTTCAGCTTCGAAAAACCTTCTCTACCTGAAGAAACTAATTGACACCAAGGGTTCCTTACGATAGTCGAATTCCGCCCAGGTTGAGATTGTCTGTTGATCATGAAACTTTCCATGGCGGACGACGAACGAAGAAGTTCCAAGCGGTCGCGCTTCGACCAAACGGAACCAGAGGTCAAACGTTCTTCTCGCTTTGACCGACGTTCTCGGTCTCCCACCAGCAGACGCTCTGAGACTAGACGCAGCAGGAGTCCTCCAACAGCTACCAAGGTCTCCAGCCCTGCGACAGAAGGGGCTAAGAGTCCCTCAGATCCCGCAGCCGCAGCAGGTAGGAGAATCCTTGTCGTAAGGGATCAAGAACGATTACTGATGCGCAATAGCTGCGGCAGCAGCTCGCATCAATGCTTCAATACAAGCTAAGAAAGGCATTCAGCATGTTGACGTTCCCCCGATACGTCCTGTATGCCATCGCCCTGTTAAACCTGGGGTCCTTCTGCTGACTGTCTACAGACTGTCTCAAGCCCTGCGCTTATAGCAGCTTCGCCCGCTGGAGCGTCTGGCTCAAGCACTAGCAATATCAATGGCGACATGTACATCGCGGATGGCGACTATATCAAGGACATCGAGGTCAACGATCTCCGAAATAGATATACACTGACCAAGGGCGCAACACAGAAGATGGTAAATATACTTGTCATATCCACTGATTCTCCTAGGCATCTATACACACCCATTGAAATGATACGGTTTCCTTCTTTTCTGTTTCTGCTTGTGGAAGAAAGTCTGAAGCTTACACTGAGATGCTTAGCATTCTCCATACCCCTTTTTGCATCTGCTGACCTCGGCTGCGTGACATCTAGATCAAAGAAGATACTGGCGCCGGTACGCAGAATACCCGACTAAATACAAACTTTAGAGACAATTTGCTCATAGTGTAAAGATGTCACCACCCGAGGAAACTACTACCCCGACAAGAGCATGGCTACCGCAGCAGTAAGTGCACAAAGTCCCTACAAAGAGATTACCAATGCTCATTTAGCGATAGAATCCTCCGCTCTATCTTCACATTACCAGCACATCCAAAGTAGGCCTCGAGAAGGCTGTTGAGAAAATCGAAGAGCTCATGAAACAAGAACTACCCAATCTGGTAGATGAGCGGCGCTTCCGACGGCGCGAACCCGATCCTGTCGAGCGTGACGAGTTTGGACGGCGCAAGTGGCCCGAAGAGCGAATTCCTATCGATCTGGAGCCCATACCAGGCTTCAATCTCCGAGCCCAAGTAGTTGGTCATGGAGGCTCCTATGTTAAGCATATCCAGCAGGAAACTCGATGCCGTGTCCAAATCAAAGGCCGTAATTCCGGCTTCATGGAGCATGGTACGAATCGCGAAAGCGACGAGTCCATGTACCTCCACGTGGCGTAAGCCTTTGCAACCCCTAAGCAACCGCTTGTGCAGTCCTGCTAACTATTCCATCAGCGGACCTGACCCTAAAGAAGTTGAGCGTGCCAAAGAGCTTTGCATCGATCTCCTCACCAACGTCCGTGAACAATACGAGCGCTTCAAGGAGAACCCGCCACAGCGCAGCTATGGCGGGAATAGCTACGGCGGCGACCGCTCTAACGCGTATGGTGCATACGGAGCTTATGGACAACAATCGCCAGCGACGCCCGCTGCACCAACACCCGCCCCGCCAGGCGTGAGTGGAGCGTCCAGCCCCACGGACTACAGTGCGCAATATGCACAGTACTATGGTGGTCAGGATCCATATGCGGCGTACGGTGGATATCAGAATTATATGGCGTACTACCAATACTACCAGCAACAAGCGACGCAGCAACAGGCAGCTCCAGGAGCACCTCCGCCAGGCCCGCCTACTGAAGAGCCGCCTCCACCACCGCCGCAAAGCGGAAGCCCACCAGCCAACGGAGGTTACAACTCGGTATGTCCATCCTGGATCGATAGGCTACACATTTGAAAGCGCTAATGGAAGCTGTTAGGTCCCGCCGCCACCAGGTATGTAACACCGGCGTGCTGCGGGCTGGTCACAACCTGAGAAAGGGAGATTCACCAATGCGACAACAAGCTGGGTGACATTTTCTCCCCATCCTTTCTGAGAGCTTTCTCCACCTTGTCCCTATTTTCTAGGGTAACTGTGGGTCCGAGCTTGCGATTCTTTCCGGGTATATCCCAAGTTTCAAGCGGATTCGGAGGATTTCAAGTGTAGAGCAGCACTAGCGCAAACGGCTTACTGAATACCGAGAATGTATCTAACAGACAGCCTTTCTTCCATGAGTATCGCTCAATCCACTCCAGTGTGTTTGATACGGTACTTGGGGCCGCTTATCACTCGTTTTCTGACATGCCTCGGCTCGCTGTGTTCTTGCTTTCCCAAAGCTGAAAGGGCTCTTGTTGACAGGTTATGCTAGGAAGGAGCTTGAGCGACATTTAGCACTGCTCAAGTCGACCCATTCATTGCTCGAAAAGAGGCAGGCGCCGAGAGCCTCGGGTAAACGCGCCCTATCTGCGTCATCGTTCAATCTCCCGTCATCAATCAACCCATTCACATCATGCCTTTAACCGAGAAGAAGACTCCTTCAGTTGACCTCGATTTCACACTACGTCGAGTGTTTGGCAAGTCTGCTTTCAGGTACTCAGCAATAGAACGCCTGCCGCGCCTCTCCTGACTGTTTCAATACCTAGACCCTACCAACGGGAAATCATAACCGCAGCGCTTGAAGGCCACGATGTGTTCGTCCAAGCCGGTCAGATACCCAACGAGTGTTTCGAAAAGGCTCATACGCTGACAAGTGCACAGCAACCTCCTTTGGCAAAAGCCTTTGCTATCAATTGCCCGCCGTAATCGACCATGGCATCACTGTTGTCATCTCACCACTCTTGGCCCTTATGAACAACCAGGTCGCCGCCCTTCGTGCAGCAAACGTACAAGTGGCAACACTCAACTCGAGCACACCATACTCTGATAAACAGTCCATACTCGACGATCTCAGATGCGGTACTTCTCCTCTCTTCCCACACCCACCATTCTGCCACTGACTAGTTCGAGGTCATCCTCTGACTCGCCTCCTCTACGTCACCCCAGAGTACACCCTGACCGAAACCTTCCGTAAACACCTCTCGACCATCCACAGCCAAGGTGAACTTTCGCGTGTCGCCGTTGACGAAGCCCATTGCATCTCCGAATGGGGCCATGACTTCCGCCCCGCTTACGCCCACCTTTCCTACTTTCGTACTACTTACCCTTCGGTCCCTTTGATCTGCCTTACCGCGACAGCCACCCCTACAGTACGGAAAGACATCATCAAAACTCTCGGCCTCGATCCCGCAACCCTCCAAACCTTCTGCACCACCACCGTGAGTTTGTTGCGAGAACATTTCCTAGTTCGTCTGGCGCGCAGAAAGAGCCCTGGGACATATTTGAGCAGCATGCGCTTCTTGGCTCGACTCACTGACTCGGAAACGCAATGCTGACTTCGAAGACTTGTAGTCTCGGCCCAACCTCCACTACGAAGTCCGCTTCACTAGCGACGCTAGTGACATCCGTTTTCACTCCCTCCTCTCTTGGCTGCGCGCCATCCACTCCCGCCGTACCTCAGACCCCGCCCGCGCTCAGGAACTCACGGCCTTGTGCCAGCGCGCCGACGCCGTCAGCGGCATCATTTACACCTCGCTACGCTCAGACTGCGAATCCCTTGCCTCCCGTCTCCGCGCCGACAACGTCGGCGCGGCGCCCTACCACGCCGGCCTCTCAGGCCTAGATCGCAATGAGTGCCAGCGGAAATGGCTCGAAGGGCAGGAAGGTTACGACATCATTGTCGCAACGACAGCGTTCGGCATGGGCATCGACAAGCAGGATGTGCGATTCGTGGTACATTGGTGCTTGCCCAAGTCTTTCGAGGGGTACTATCAAGAGGCGGGCAGGGCGGGGAGGGATGGGAGGGCGGGAGCCTGTGTGTTGTTCTATTCGAGGGAGGATAGAGACCGCGTGGCATATAGGTTGGCGAGGGACAACGCCGAGAAAGGCAATGCAGGAAGTGCTTACGGCGATGGCGAGGAACGGGTGTTGAGTACACAAGCCCAAGGGCGGGCGACGAGTTTCCAGCAGCTGGTCAAATACTGTGAGGGAACGAAGATCTGTCGACATCGCTTCATCAATGTGTTTTTCGGGGAAGAGGGCGGCGGCGCCGCGGACAGGCCGGCGAATGAAATTGAGGATGAGGATAAGGCACAGGGGAAGAAAGAAGATCGGGAGGGTAAATGGGCTGGCTGCGATTTCGCATGCGATTACTGCAAAGATTCTAGGGACTTGAAGCAGAGAAAGAGGGAGGGACTGGCGAGTGAGGAGTGGGTGTCGACGCAGAGGAATAAGGAAGGGGAAGAGTGGTACGGTGAGGGAGAATAAACCAAGTATGGAGGTGTTGTGGCATAAACATCTTGAAGGAAACAACTTCATGAGTACATGAATTTATGATACGAAGTACAAGGCGTCCAGTACCTTAGCAAGGCTGTCCCACTTCCAGAGCTTAATCACCATTCCGAAGAATTACTTGCGTTGCAGACGTTGTCATCAAGAATCATCGTCTCCTTGGATGAGTCAACTTACCTAGCAGCGTCTCCTATAAGCAAAGTACTCATGGTGGCTCGCTAAGAGTACCAAAACGCGTTCGATTACTACTTGTAATACTTGGGGACACTGTACCATCGAATGGACACCAACCTGGACCTTAAGAGTCCGACTGGAGACTTCTCATGGCATGTTCCGCTATTGGATAGGAGGCGTTGATCAAGCTTTTAGCGGCGAAACAACAGCAACAGCCACCGCCTCGAACAGCGGCAAGTGAAAACCGACCTCAAGGCGCGACGCAACCCTCCCCGGGCCCTTACGATGGTTCAGCTTCTGATTGTGACTCCATTGATCCGAGACACTTGGTCTCGGAGAAGCCTGCCGATGGGCTCAAGTACCGCTTTCTAGACAGACTTGCGGAGGTCCTTGCTCGTGATAAGTCTTTCATTTCTCCTAGCGGTTCCAAATCTCTGCAGAGGAACAGGGCATCGGCACAGAAGCCTCGAAGTCGTGAAGCCGGATTTCGAGATTCAGGAATCGGACACATCGCTGCAGCATCCTTGATCGAGAAAGATGGCTCTGCTGTGGTGCTCGTGGTGAAGAATCGTGGCTTAGATGAACTGATAGAGTCATGGTGAAAAGATTGTCGCAATGGATACAGGTCATGGCCAAGACAAGTGAGCGGAATCTAGATAAAGGTTCCGCTTGGGAAGAGATACTACGCTATTGTTGGGCTCGTGTGCGCTTCTACGTCGAAGGAATCTGCACAAACAACGGAGCCTGGCAGCGTCCCACCGAGTTTGTCAATGGAGGGTCTTTGAAGAACAAGCTTGGTGATCTCATCGATGCTTGCAGGACACTCAGAGATCAGGGGCCTGATCAGTTCGATGTCAAAGCCGTGTCTACTCTTGCATGGCTGGCTTACGGGATGCGCTCATCCTCTATAATATCTACATTGCGGGAGGCTTCGTTCTCAGAGCCAAAGGCAAAAGCCATGCAGACCAGAATTGCCTTGCTTGGGCGTTACCGCGCTGCCTACGAGACGTTCATACAAGCAGCCATGCACTTTAACACCTTCAAGAACTTAATCATACAAGGAGTCGAGCCAGCCGCCATCGAAAGCGTGAAAATCGACTTACCTTTTTTAACGCGACCTTAGGCTCCATGGGTATACACATTTCGGCTTTAGGACCTGGACACAGTGCTCAATCCCTCCACCGACTGTGTCTATCTCGGCATAGCTTTCACGCTAAGATGCAACTGTCATTCGAATTAGAGAAAAAGGTCCGAATAGACCAGGCTATCAAAATTTTCCCGTACCTAGGAATTAGCAAGAAGACGTGTTTCATATGTGCTGAGATACTCGCTCAATCCTCATCCTATCGCACTCGAGGCTCACATAGCAAAGTATACGGCCTCTGGAACATTCCAACAATCGAAAGCATCAATCCGCGCTTTCTCTTCCAATTCCGCGCCGCCTTACTCGGTGCTCAGAGAAGATTGCAAGTCCTTTGTAGAGGAAGTGTTTCGTAGAAGCAAAATGAAAAATCTCCCTCACGTCGCCGAGTCTTCTGCAGGCATCTCAAGTGAGATGGGGGCGTTAAGCGTGCATCGCCGGCTACGGCACCGAGGAAAAATTCAACAAAGACTTGCGCTTGACAGAGGTCAAGACAATCATGACTTGGTTTCACAGCCTGACCCATATGATGGAAAAGAGCTCAAACGAGTCAACGCAGTTTGGCTACCTGGCAAGGGAGGAGCACCATCGCTTGTCAAAATTCCAATCGTTTCCACGCCGAAGGAGTACCATGGCCGGGACCAGTCCAGCAGCTTTATACCATGCTTCCGTGATTACTGGGGCCTGCATGACCGAGAGAAGTCCATGCTCAGTTTCATTGCCAGAGAACAAGAGCTTGGAACGACCAACGGTCTTTACCATATCTATTGGACTGACGATGACAATTTGCAGCCAAACCTGTGCCTGGTGAAATTTCTTCTTGGCAGTCTCTCGACTCTGCCTGCTCACCGTAGGTTCTGGTGTGGGGACGTCTTCATCGTGAAGCTGCATGAGGACGAACGTGGTTGCGAATATGATGACCAAGAAAATTTGAACGTCGTCGACGTGCCAGACGAGTTCCTTGGAGCCCCACAGCTCATGCGTTCCATCTTCGCGAACCTATTTGAGCATAAGGAGCTGGAAAGGAAGAGAGTCGAGCATGCCCATATGCTAGAACGTAACCAAAAAGATCGGGACCGTGCGAAAACCCTGATTTATGAGGCGATGTAAGTCACCCGTGCTATCTTTCAACAGGGGCTATTCCACAGTCCTGTCATTAATGCGCCACACAGGACTCCAGCTGAGAACAAAATGCTCCAGATCTTACCCCCAAGTACGCTCGAGATGTTGATGTTGACACCGGGTAAGTATGCCCATAACGGATTTCTTCCCACTGGAGAAATCCACCCTTGTAGCGAAGATCCAACGAAGGTCGCAATTGAAGGTTATGTGAATCCCTCGGTTTTGGAGCAGATGGGCTGGGAGGGTTTCTCGAGCGATCAGCTCTGACTGTAATTGACCGCACGGGCATCGCTTCAGGACTACGTTCGCCTCTGGACTACGTTCGCATCTCGGGCCTAAGATCGCAACATAAGAAGAATATTACAAAGAGCCAGCATTAAAATCGTCTCACAGAAACATTCTGGCTTCCAGTCGTGGCCTGGATGGAGGCCATGTACTGAAACCCCCAAGCTATGCGGAAGGCATGTCCGACCAACACACCATCTCTGATAATCTATCAGCGCGCAGAACCGCCGTCTTCCCATGGAACATACAAGTCCATCTCTCAACGACCAAAGATTGATGGGATCAGGGATACGACCCATCAGCATTTACCCAAAGCACCCAGCAACAAGAACAACATCCGACGCTACGAAACCTTTGGCCCTAGGTTACGTGCTGGAGGAACCTTGGAATTCAACAGGTTCAAATCACCGACCACATGTAAAGAACCTTCCACCACAAGCCACAGTGCAACCGCCTAGCCTAGCAAAGGATGAGCCCGTCAAAGCTCATACAATCGACAGCTAGCTAGATAGTACTCCCCACCACCCTACTCTCCATCCTTCCTTCCTACTTCTTCATCACACCACATCGATCGTTCTCCCCTCCCCCCCCCTCCCCCCTCTCAAACCATCACACTAAATGAACCAAGCCCCACGAGCCTCCCTCGATCACGATATCACACCAAAAGCCCTCTACATCATCTATTCCGAACCGCGTCCCAAGCGCCAAGATCTCGTGTCTTAAGCGCAGAATCTCGAGTTGAAATCGATAGACCTGGATGCCGATGAAGATGTTGTGGTTGATGGTACTGTTTGTTGTCTTGGACCGTGTTCTTGATGAAGGTGTGGACGAATATAAGAAGGAAAACTTGGGCGAGGGGGGTTGGGTGAGGGGGAAGGAAGGGAAAAGGGGGGAAGATGGTGCGCTCTTGCACTTCTGATGTAAGGAGGGTTCGTGGGAGCTTATTCACATCGACACAGCATAGACGAAGGGAAGAGAAGCAAAGGAGGGGTGTACGCACCAGCGTCTTCCCAATATCGGGGAGCTGGGAAGCTCCCGTAATTCAATACAGCATAGACGAGGCGTAAGGTAGGGAAGAACAGGGAGACGAAATCGTCACGCATCATCTACCCTCAGCCGCATGCCAAAGATCCCCCTCCAATTTCTCGCTACGTACATGATCCCCTCCCCTTCTACTCCGTCGAGCCGTAAATCTGTAGTGACGTAGAAGACGGAGGTTGTCCGGACCAATTTCTCTCTCTTTCTGTGCATACACATGCAACCCGAATATCTGCATTCCCAGAAGTGGATTGACGGGAAACACAAACACACGCTGCACATCGCCAACCCTTTTCCATTGAGTGAAGATACATGCTCCGCTTTATTCGTGTTCGTGTTGTCTTCTACTCCTGCCCGAAGCCGACGGTATTCTCCACCGCGATGGTGAGTTTCGCGGTTAGGGTCGTGTAGTCCTTGTACTCGGGTAGATCGAGGCGGTTGAAGCTGTTTGCTGCTGTGTTAGCTCCCGGTGTCTTCGTTGCTGCTCATGCAGGCAAGTTTGTATTAGGGGTTGAATGGGGCATACCAAGTATGAGACTTCGGCAGAGCGTCCACAGCGCCCGTCGTCTTCTCGATCGTGAATCTACGCGGGCCGTCGCTGCCTTGTAAATCCTTGAAGCCGTTGACCGGTATGCGGGACGTGCCGGTTGCGAACTGCAGGAGGCGGGATTTCTGCTCGGGGTCCCAGCCGCGGATGCACTGTGAGTGATCTTAGCAGCTTAAACTACGCAACGTGCTGACGAGGGGGAGGCATACCTTCCAGAAATTCTGGATGACCGGGTCAGACTCGGTGTAGCCTCTGTAGTCTGTATGCTTCTTCCAGTCCTCGACGTCGATGTCGGCGATACCACCGATCAGAAGCTCAAGTTCACGCTCGTCGAAGACGTTTACTAGGTCGGGGGGGATGAGCTCGTTGAAGCCGGTGGCGAAGGCGTTGAATTGCTCTTCGACGCGTTTCTGAATACGCCATGTGGTGACGAGGCTATTGATGGTTAGCAAATCTGATCAGTATGTGTTGGTTAGGCGGGCCACATGCTCTATGTATTCTTTTTTGTTTTCATTGGTGACATCGATATCCCGCCCACCGGGCTTTAGGTCAATCACGCGCGTTTCACCAAAGCTCTCATCGTCCGTGGAGAAAGTTAGGAATAGGCTGTCCGAAATGTCGTTTTCCCTGCCATGAATAAGCTGCAAGGTAAATCGTTCTAGGCGTCCTTCAGCTTACAGTGCCCAATGTAAATTCTTGTGGAGATCAGCGTCCACGCCTTCCATGTCGTCTAGGGTGACTTTCTTCCGTAGAACCATCTTGTAGAAAGCACCGATGAAAAAGGCGTCCAGGAAGCGCCGGTGAAAGATTGCTAGACCTACTACTCTGCCGATGAATTTAAAGTAGTTGAGATGTTCGGGATTAATTCCGGAGTGAGGGTTTATTTGCAGGGTGTAGTTGTCGTGAGCGGAGTATTCGAAGAGACAGTAGAAAGGATTGAACATTTCGTGGGATAGGAGGAAGAAGAACTCTCTGCAAACGGTGTTAGCTTCATGACCAATTTCCTATGCCATTGGCGGCCGTACCTTGATAAACCACCATAATCTAGCCCATCCTCGCCGTCAAATTTGATCATCAAGCGTTTCTTTAATTCGTTCGCGTTTTGCCGCATGACTTCGGCGTACGAATCTTCAAAGATGTGACTCCGCCTGACCTTCACATGGCATTGCCCTGATAAGATTCGAAGAGCCGGTTGCGACCTGAAATAGATCAATTTCCGGCGGAAGTCCCGCTTGTACTGTGGAACATTTTGATCGAGCGATGACGGCAGACGCGGGTCATCCCAAGTCGTAGTCTTCGTGTTGTGATCCACAAAATAAACCCTTGCGGTATTGGTGAGTCGCATTTCCCATCCACTAGGTAGAGCTCCCAGTTGTGAGACAGGCTGCGTTTGAATAGTCGTATTGTTACCATTTGGATTCTGCCCGTACATGCGAATGTACTGTTGCCTCCGCGGGTCTACCCAAGTCGTGGTCCTTGTATTGTGGTCTACGAAGTAAGATCTGCCCTCGGGTGTATGCCTCTGTTCCCAGCCAGCAGGCAGCTCTCCGGTCCCTGCGGTCGTTGCTCCAGTTGCCATCATAGAGACTGCATTCGCCGTATTCCCAGTGTTTGGTTGCGCGTCTGACAAACCTGGTGAATTAGCTCCAGTACGATCCTCTGGGAGCATGCGACTCTGATGTGCTCGTCGCTCCATCTGAGTATTCGCTTCCATTGCTGTCCGTTGATCTCGCTCGTTGTAGGACGCGGACGGCCGCGTCCAGGTCGTAGTCCGTGTGTTATGATCAACGTAATACGTCCTTCCCAAATTGTCTTCTCGCCTTTCCCAACCTGCCGGTAGTCTGCCCTGGCTGTCAGCAAACGAGCTGAGACTTCGGCCTCCAGCTGGGCCAGGTGGTGGCTGCCCGCCGTTGGGTTGCGACGTAGGTGGTACTGGCCCTGACGGGGCTTGAGGATGTCCCGGACTGCGTGGCGGATGGTGTTCTTGTGGGCCGTCACTGCTGGGTCCGTTCGTGGATATAGGTGAGCGAGGAGGGCCTCCGTTGATTGATGATGGACCCGCTCCGTTCGTAACAGAAAGTGATGAGCCCGGTTGCCCACTAGTATTGGCAGTTGGTCCAAGTGTCGTAGAAAGGTTAACGATGAGCTTTCCATGAACCACAAGATTGTCGTTTGACTTTTTAAGGTCCCTTGTGAGCATTTCTATATGAGACATTGTCAATCTATTGTCCCATGCTTCTTCACAAGACAGCGTGACAGACCATCTCCACCAACATCCAGATCTATGACTGATCCTATGCGCACATTGATGACTCCTAGGAAACCTTGATCCTTCTTTTTGAACTTCTTCTGGTCGAAAATCTGTATTGCCAGTATACTGTCTTCCGATGCTCGCCTGCACTGTAGTCAGCCTCCATCCGGCCAAGGTACACATTGATCAATATTCGAACATGTCAAAGCTTTCGTTCCAGTATGGATTCAGGGTCTTCTTTATTACTGAAGTCGTGCGCGTTTGCTCTCCGCCAATTGTCGCCACGGCGAAGGGGTCTGGAAATCCTGCAAAGTGTTCAACACGGCCCGTACAGCGTCCTGTGTTCTACGTAGCTTACTGAAAACATCGCGTTTGTAGAGGCCGTCGGCAGCAATGACTGTACTAGATAAGCCTAGATGTTTTCCTAACAATCTTGACATCGAGGCATACTTGTGACCCTAAGGTTGGGAGCTCTAAAGTCTCGGCATTAGTAGGAACGATTCACACGGCTTCCAGCACACTTACTGGGGCAAATCCGAATCCATCTCGGGTTGCCGGTCTTCTCACACCACTCCTACTCGGGGATAGATGACGTCCCAAGGCGCAAAGTGACTACGGTGACAGCTTCACAGCTTAGGAACGGTAGAGCGCTCGCGGTGTGACAGACAAGGCTAGCTTCCCAAATGTGAGTGATTGTGGCAGTGCAGCGTCATTGGAGTTGAGAGGCGAGATTCAGCCGGTGCGAAGGCGAACCAGCAAGGGTAGTATTTATATCGTTGAGGATATATCGAGTCGGGTACAGAAGTCGAGAGAGCCTGAAGAGATGGAAGCCAGCAACGATGGAGGGAGAGGGTGCGTCGGATACGTTTCTAGTGGTGAGGATGTTCTGATGCCATCGAATTGCGGGGGTCAGAGAGTTGCGTTTCGAAAGCCGCTTGTTCCACCGATAAAAGTCACACCAACACAACGTCTATGGACCTCGAACATGAGCAGCACGTTTTAAAGAGATGTCTTAGCCTGTATAACAACTTGGGCCCTGGCTTCTCGGTTTCAGAAGTTCACGACGTCGGACCCCATCTTGCAAAGTGAAGCAAGCACTCCGCGTTGGCGCTTCCGCACGACGACTTTGGGTCTACACAGTATTGAAGATTGCAGTTTAGTCTAACTTGACACGAATTGCGCAATTCGCAGGGATTGCAGAAGAATTCACGTCTCAACGTAGCAGTCGGTCATCAAGGAGAGAAATAGGTTCATGGAGATTGGGTCATTGTCGACATCCTCCCTTCTTTAAAAATCCGAGAAAGTCGCATTACCAGTACAATTAACCATTCGCCAACGCAGCACCTAGTACGGTGCGTAGCCTCTCGGTCTACCTCTGTAGCCACCACGGTATCCACCACGAGGAGAACCCCTATCATATCCTCCTCGATCATAGCCCCCGCCTCCGTATCCGCCTCTCGCATACCCAGCTCGGCCGCTGCGAGGCCCACCACGTCCTCCCCGGCCACCCCGGGTCATGCCTGGTAGGTTTGTGCGTTTTGGTACGACCTGCGATGAGGATGATTAGTGCTGGAAAGATAGAAAAAGGTAGATTGGAGAATGAACACACCTTAAGATTTCTACCTCGGAACATGCTCTCATTCAAGACAAGAGCTTGGCCAACCAGGTTGGGCTCAGTGAACTCCACGTACGCATACCTGCATCATTCCATTAGCGATCCATCTCTTGCCAGGCAGCGACAAGACAGCGGCAGATGTTGATGGTGGAGGCGGGCGTAGGGCGTCAGGCTAAACCCCTAGTAAGAGAGACGAACCCTTTAGGGTGTCCAGTGAATTTGTCCAAGAGTATGGTGACCCGGTTGATTGAGCCACAACTCTGGAAATGGGACTGGATTTCCTCTGGCGAAGCGCCATAATCCACGTTCCCCACAAATATACTCCGCGCATCGATGTCCTCCTTGTCCTCGCGCATATCGTCGTTATGATCCAGGGATGCTTGCATCTCGCGCAATTTGGCAGCTTCGGCCTCCATCTCGGCGACCCTCCTCTTCATCGCCGATATCTCCTCCTAAGACAACGTAATCAGTTTCTTCTCTTCAGCAGCGCCTCAAAGAGTCCATGTCCGCCTGGAACACTGCTTCGCAAAGACATCGAAAGTGGTCTTACTTCGTCATCTCCGCCTTCTTCCCGATCTTGCAGGCGGTCCTCTTCGGCTTTGATTCCATTGTCAGACATGATTCCCGTCGCGCACCGATGATGGCTTCTGGCTGGGTAAATCGATGCCTTCCGAGGGCTGTTGAGCTATTTGTTACTATTGGAAATGGCGAACAATGACGAGAGTCTGGCGACCCTCTAAGTTCGAGCTGCCAAATGAATGTCAATTGCTATGAGTGAATAAAGAAATCAATTTCTGCATGCGTCGGAGCTCGAGGCTTGAGAGCTTGAGGCTTGAAATATTTGCCGACACTAAATTAGCGTGACTGTTTAATTCATCCTTTCTGTCATCTATCCCGTCTCTCGTGAGCAATGGAGGCTGAATATGACAAGCCAAGCTTCAACCCGGGCTACTTGCGATGTTCTTCAGCTCTTTGCAAATCATGCATCACTCTCGAATAGAATTGGGTAAGTGGAAGAGCAAGCCCGCAGTCGTCCGAACGGAAAGATTACCGGCCAGAACAACGCGACAGCGCGATTGAGGATTCCGTCACTGGACCCTATATATGTACTTAGTCGTACATACATCAGTCTCGTCACCGTCGATTGATGCGCCTTATTCCTTTCAGTCTCCTGCGCTTCTAAAGGGTCCACGTTGATCGATGACATCTCTACAATGCAATGTCCAATTCCGCCCAACGAGCGGGTGTCGTACCTGCGCGTCTTTCCTTCCTAGCTATCTACAATCCTTCTCTCGGCAAATCCGAGGACAGCCTCGATGAGCAGATCGTCTACTACTACTCGAAGCCCGTAGGGCAGAGGACTGAGGCGGTTGCGAATGGCTCTGCACGGGAGGAGCCAGACGGTCAGGAGCAGAACAAGAGGTTGCGACAGATCGGTCTGGCCCAGGGCATGGTAGAGTTCGCGAAGTGAATTTGGCGCATCAAGTTTTGGTAAACGTGAAACTGACTCGGATGTCCAGGAGCTTTTCAAATGGCGAGGCAGTAGACTCGATAGAAACGGAGAAATCAAGGATTATACTACACGAGCTTGAAGCAGGATGGTGGATTCTTGCAGTACGTACGGAGATTACCCACCTCTTTCGTGCGCATCTGATGACATTCCAGTCTATTGATTTGACTCGACTCATCAGCTCTCATGACAGCTCTTCAGGCGCTTCTGGTGAGCCTCATGTCGAGTACTCCGCCCGCGAAGTCTCGTCACCTGCCCTGCTACTGCAGCACCTACTTCGGGCCCACCAGATATTCCTTCTCCATCATGCCTCAAGCCTTGCCGAGCTGTTCATGCGCACGCCAAGGAACAGGTTTTGCGGTATTCTCAAACGCTTTTGGAACGATTTCGTCTGGGATTGGAATGTCTTGTTGAACGGGAATCCTGCGGTGGATGTTTTCAATGGTGTGAAACTCGCTGCAGGTGGAGAACTTGGTGTAGGAGTCGGAGAGGAGGACTGGGGAAGCGGAGAGCGAGAAGTTTTGGAAGATTTCATCGGCAGAACGGAAGGCCTGGTTGACTTGCTAGTCACACGCTTCGGAGACGGCCATGAAGAGAATCAACATGCACATGAGACATCCGCGAAAAATGATACCGATGAAAGCTGCAAGTTCGGCGAGTGGAAGACTACTGGTCAATGTCCTCGTCCTTCTGATGGCGTAATATTCTTGGGTATTGGCGCCGTAAGCCGACCGTCCATTAGAGCAATCTCGCAGTGGGCAGAAACCCTCTACGCCCGGGGGCAAGACGCATATGGCGTTCGACTCAATCCGACTTCAGCGTATCGACGAAAGGGCCGACATATTGATCTAGGTGTCAACGCAACCACAGTCAGGCGTCATGTTGGGAACCCTACCGAACGACAGGAAACGTCACAGCGAAATCGTACACCAACAGGCGTCACAAAGCCTGATGCGAAACAGGACAATGGACTACCCGCTGGTATTCCACCTTCGCTTGTGGGCCCACGGAGAACATTGCCTCAGCAAGCTGGCACGGCATCCGATTCAGATGGTGTTAGACGAGAAGCGCAGGCCAAGACTGCCGACGCCGTCAACCATGATGGCGAGACTGGCACAGAAACGATGATAAAGTATCTAACTCTAGGTGTATATGGCTCTAAATGGGGCATTCCCTTCAATAGACCGCCCGTATCCGGACAGACATCAGACCCTCGGGGAAAAGTCGATTCAGATCTCGGTTCGCAGGATGCAGTCGCCGGGCAGCTTAAGAAACCGCCTGGACAATTTTTGATTGGGTTTCGAGGTGAGCTTGAGGGCGAACTAGATGAAGATGTAGAGGCAGAAAGCGGCTCAGAGCTCGAAGATCGTCTTGACGAGCAAAAGCAAAATAGCAGGACGATGATAAGGACGCTGCACGTCGAACGAGTCAAGCCTGCAGCTCTGCAATCGGATAGCAAGTCGGTAATTGATGGTACGTCCACTATCTAATTCAACAAATGTGCATGGGTCTCTCCAGGAGCCTAATTCAAGCATAGACTCAGTCATGGAACGCCGCCCTGACCGCCTCCGAGTGGTTGTATATCTGGTGAGAAAACGTTTCAAAACCCGTCAGTAATTGTACTAATGCTCCACCAGCGTCAGCCATTTCAATTCATATTCCTTTTCGAGCTGCAAACAGATGCGCTTGCAATACCTTCATTCTATCGCTCGATTCATCACCAGCTAGGACCGTTACAGCGGCCGCTACTAACCTCGACTTCGCCGAAGAACGTATCTGAGCGCCTTTCGGAGGCTTCACTACCCAAGAGTACTGCCTCTACAAAGAGCTCCCAGCCGATTTGTGATTTAGTGTTCGACCCTGGCAGACTCACGGTTCACACGACAATTCCTCCAATTCCCGAGCCAGGGACTGCTTCTGCGGAAGGTCTCGAGAAGCCTGGTGCGCCATGGAATCGCGTAGAGGCTCTGAACGTACATTCACAGATCCTCAATACATATGCATCAACCCGTCGACGGCCGTCAGAACTTGAAAGGACGTGCAAGACTAGCCGTGGTTGGTGGGTAGTATGGATGCGGCTGCCTCACGCCATGGAGTCTCGGGACACGAGCCTTTACCGCGAAGCCATACTCATACGAAAGGCTAGCGATTACACTCCGCCAGCGGCGGGCAAAGCGAGCGGAAGGTTTGGCAGAGATGTGAGTGGGTCAAGTGTCAGTGGGAGCTGGGCGCCTGGAAAGTTGGCCGAAGGCATCGGCATCGACGCTAGGCAGTACATCGAAGGGCTTTTGAGCCTCAATCGCTGAGCTGAAGACACTTCAAGCGGAATAGACACTTGTACGACCTCGGACTCAAGTAGGCTATGCGCATTGTCTCAAGTTGATCTCTTGGACGAGCAGGCAACCAAGGCATCCTCCAGGTAGGAACCGACTCTAGGATGCAATACAACACCTTGGCGAGTCGTAGGCTTCACGAAATGCCTAGGCACCGGGCATGGCAGGTTCTTGCGGGCGAGAGATGAGTGGAGTATCTGGCTATCGGTGCAAGTGCGAGGGGCATTCACTTTAGCTTCCTATTCAGTCTGAGATTTGGCGAGATTTTGGCGATGTTGTCGACTTTGACAGCCCATGGCACTGGATCTTTAATAATGTTGGAAGGAAGATAGCGTAGGCGGGTCCTCTGTGTCCAAGAAGGAGCAACAGCAGGGGTGCAGGCAGCTGAAGAGCATGCTAGCTGAAACACTTCCGGAGGGTTCCTCCACCTCACGCATTATGCAAAGTGTTCACTGCAAAGTGGCATTCGAGCGTGAAAGAGGCACAGAGTGCCAATGTGAGAGGTGGTAAAATCCGCAGCTCGAGGGTTGTGATGGATGGGGAGGATGCGAGGTCTGTAACAACATAGCAGCCGTGCGAGCTGAGTTGTGGTCCATCCATGTTTTCGCGGAGGGGTTGTTCGGCGAACGAAGAAAGCCAATGTTGAAGATGGATGGTACGTCAGCTACCACGATCTCAGGTCCAGACTTGGTTTGCTCTTTCCTGTGAACGAATTACAATGGCACATCGCCACCAGTCCGAAGGAGCGACGTGCTGGCAGTCAGATACTGCCGTCTTATTGGTCAGATGCCCTGTAATATCTTCCGCCACAATCCGGGCCGGCACGGTTGAGCCCCTGAAACGATGGATGTACTTCGTACAAGTACCTCTAACCCCTTCCCCTTCGTCCCTTCATGTCGCACCGCCGTCCTCACTCTCTTGCAATCAAGTTGTGCTTTCGGCAAGATTTTCAATTGCCACTTACTCTCCTTTGACGCTGCTCCCAGAGACCAGCTTTCAATCTTTTCCAGCTTGATCGCATTCCTTTCCCACGTGCCGGCAACTACCATCTATCCGACCATCCAGCAATCGAAACACGAGAAACGACCCAACCACAATTTCAGACTACAGCATTCAAGAAACCTCCATCCTCAATTTACGAGCGCCCACACAGAAAAGATGAAGACTGCAGGCATCGTCGCCCTCTCTTCCTTCCTCGTCATCGTATCAGCAACCCCATTGGCCAAGCGCGCCTTGGTCATCGACACTGTGACCGAGGAATTCACCATGACCGTGGACACCACAACCACTGTCTGGGTGAAGCCTACAGAGGCTACCGCCGCTCCACAAGAGAATTACCAAGCATCGGCATCGAAGCACGGCTATTCCCATCAACACTTCCACACTCACGTCCCAGCTGCCCCATCCTATCAGGCACCCGCACCTCAGGCTCCAAAAGCAGAAGCGCCAGCACCCGTCTATCAAGCTCCTCAAGCTGCCTCTTCTGCGCCCGTTGTGCCAGCTCCAGCACCTGTGGCGCCTGCACCTGTGCCTGCTTATACAGCCCCTCAGCAGTCTTCATCCACAAACAATCCAGCCCCAGCCCCGTCCCCGTCTCCATCTCCGTCCCCGGTCCCGGCTCCTGCACCCGCTCCACAGCCTGCACCAATTGTTCCAGCTGACCCTGCCTCGTCGCCCGCTACCCAGGTCGCTTCGTCCGGCACTAGTTCGTCTGGAGGTCAGTGCGGCACTGTTGGAGGGAAGTGTTCTGGTGACATTACTTATTACACTGTCGGACTTGGCGCGTGCGGATGGACCAATGACGGTAGCTCAGAAGATGTTTTTGCGCTCGCTCACGGTATGTCACAAACGCTTACGATTCGAATGAATAGTGGATCTGACTCTGTGACTAGGCATGATGGGCGAGCAATCGAATGGCAATCCTTTTTGCGGCCGCATGGCAGATATCGAAGTGGCAGGCAAGGCGCCCATAAAGGCTAAGCTTGTCGACAAATGCATGGGCTGTGTAAGTGCAACCTCAGCGAGTACACTCATATAGATTGGTTTGAGTGCTAACACGGTTCGACAGAGGGGACAATCCATTGACCTATCAAAGCACCTCTTCGATCAGCTCTACGATGAGAGCAAGGGCCGTATCAGCGATATAGAGTGGTCTTTCACCTCTTAATCGACTGACAAATATGGGCGTCCTCCCAATGGAGACCCATTGCAGGTGTTGGATATAACGAATGGGGTGCTGCGCATTTATACGACCGAGCCATTGCTGTAGATACTCGTCAGCTACGAACATGGAATTGTATCTCGTGTTGCATGCCCGACCGTGCAACAGGCCATGAGATCCGGTGACTGCTCCCCCCTATTATCACATGCATGGTTGTTGAATACTTCCGTTCTTTCATATGCTACCTGTGGCCCATGGTCTTCAATAAGATGTAAAAACCCGTGATGTCGAAAACACCACGATTCTCAGTTCCAGCAACGGCATTGACCAGGAATATGGTTTTGGGTTATCATGCACAGCGTCTCAGTCATGGTTCCGTTTACCCATCGCACTAAACGTTGACCCAGCACCACGAAAATAATCATAGACCTCATCAATCAGAGCGACGGACCACAGATATTGCTATAATACTCTTGAACTCAATGGTGTAATCACTACAACCACCGTCCCTCCTCAACCTCTCCTCAACCATACCCGATACCAGCACCACAATTCTTACGTAACTCAGGACAGCATATGATGGGGCCAAACCACCTAACAACATGACGTCTCGACTCCACAGCTTCCCTCTTCCGAGCGTTCACGTCGAGCTCCTGGCAGTAGGCCTCCACCGCGTCGTCCGTTCTCGCGCCAGGGGCCATTACCACGATGCCAAAAGCCTTCCTCACAATTCTGATGTGGATGGTGATGATTCTAGTAAGCGGGGTGGATCGATGTCCAACCACTCTTTTCAAAATCGTTTCGGTGAGTAGATCACAGCGCTTGATGTAGGCTTGGGATATGTGATGGGATAAATGACAGTAATGTCCATTTTGCGAATGGCTTTGCAGGGTATTGATTCGGGCGCTGGTATCTCGTGGTATGATCAAGTAGGAGTCATTCGAAGGACGGTAGCCGGGGCTTTGCTGAATGTTGCAGTCGGTATGCGACCAGAGTAGTTGTCCTTGTGGAAAGCCAGCTTACATCGCGAATGATTGTAGCGAATTAGGACCGAGCTATGTCCGTGGCGCGAGCTAGAGACGAAGAGGGCTGAACGTCTGAAGGCTCATGCAGCTGCACAGCGTCAGGCAGATACAAAGTCGATTGGACCTCTCGTAAGCAATTGCAACCCTCCTACGAAAGTCTTGCGTATGCTTCCCACGTTGTCGCGTTATCTATGCTGTTGTAGCTTTCTACAAAGAAGCGCTCTGCCTTTTCTCTACCAACAATCAAACACCGTAGAGTGGCATATAAGTGCGCTGCTTCTCTTTTGACTCATCTCTGTGCTGACTCGACAGTTTCCTTTCTTAGGGACTCAAAACCCTAAACATCCAGCCGTTGTGGCAGTTACCTTTATCGCACATCATGGACAACGAAGCTCCTCCGCCATACGCTCCCTTTGACCCTCACACAGTGGCGCCGTCAACTACTAGCTCCGCCTCCATCTCAGAATCACTGATCCAACCCAGTCTTCGGGGTGGATATGTGCGCCGTAACGACGTAATCAGTGAACCAACGTTCGCGTCTGCCGCAGGCTACTTTGAAGAAAGACAGAGCACAATGCAACGGCCCGACTTCGTTCTTCGGCATTCTTTGAATTTGTTTCCTGGAATTACCAGGAGCGACCTGCCCTTTCCACAGCCAGAAAGTCGTTATCGAGCAAGAGACGTCTCGGATGTCGATTGGCATACTTTCACGAACTACCTTGTTCCAATAGCCTACGAAGATACCAATAAGGCTGCGCATTCTGCTACGAAAGAAAGCGCTGAACAGCAAGAGAGATACACTGCTGTCGTTGCAGAATGGAATGAGAGATTCTTTGGCCATCGAGGAATTTGCCTTCACTACGAACCCGCTTCATTACCCTCTTCCTCTAGAGCGCTCCCTCTCCGATCATTACCTTCCGACGCGCCACCAATTTACAGTCACCCACAGCACGGCGAAGCATCCCACGGTGACCACCGCGATGAAAGAAGGCGATCTCACCGAATATCCCCTTCCATGTTTCGCTCGTCCTCGACCTCTTCGAGCTCCTCTTCGTCCTCTTCTTCTTCAGAAGAATCAACCGCCTCTATCGCCTCCCGCGATCTCGATGGTCTTACTAAAACTCAAGTTCTGCAACGTCTCAATAGCTTCCGTCAGAACGCCAGGGTCAACCTAGCCGCCGCTGTCGCTCAGCTGCATGCAGAGCTCCGTTCTCAACCTCGATTTCAGGGCAATGACTATAGTTGTAGAGAAACTAAGCGTCAAAGACAAGGGTTGCACCGAGAGATCAAAAGCGAGATCAGAGCTTTGCAGCACTCCAGGCGTGATGCGAAGCGCTCTTGGAAGCAAGAGAGAAGAGCGGCGAAGAGGGAGCGCAAACATGCAAAGCATCGATTGCAGCGAGAAAACAAGGCTTCGTGGAGGGAGGAGAAGCAGAAGTACAAGGCTGTGAAAAGAGAGGCGAAGCACGAGGGGAAGATGGAAAGGAAAGCGAAGAAGGCGGAAGAGAAAGTCAGGTGACCGGTTTGGAAGAGCGGAGAACCCGCCAATGGCCTTCTCGGCTTCCAGGGCCAGCAGACGGGTGTACTTCCTGGAGAAGGATCAGGAATGAGAGCTCGGAGAGTGGTGATTGAAAAGAGATGATGACTGATATCAGCGCTGACCATGACTCTATATATGTTATATGCACCCCGAACTTAAGATTGCCAATCACCATTTCAGACCAGGAAAGGGAGCAGGGCCGCTTGAGAGGGAGCATCGACGGAGTAGGAGGTAGCTTCGAGGGAGCAGGGGGGAACACTAAAGCGCACTAAAGGAGGAGCCCGTAACACCTCCATTAAGATAGATTTCAAGATTTCGAAATTTTAAACCGTATGAAAATTCCAGTAACAGATGAGGCAACACGCAGAAGCCGGAGTTGGCCGCCCAGTACCTAGCTATAGCTGCTCGAGATTCAATTCTATATCCGCCAAGCCTACTGCCTAAGCTGAGCATCCACCTGCCAACCGGTTATATACATGTACAGCAGCTGTCTCTGCTCTGTAAGTTTATATGTGATGATGATATACTCACTTGTGGAACGGCCGGGGTAGCTCAATCGGTAGAGCGTGTGGCTCTTAAACAGTCAACCTCAAGGTCGCGGGTTGCCCCGCCTTCGGCTGTTACGTCTTTGTGGAGATTTTTTTCTCGCTTTTGGGTGCGGTGGGAGGTCGGGGGTTACGTTGGACTGCTTGTAGAGTTAGGGTTTCCTTTGCGTGTCTTTACCACCAGGGAACCAAAGGTCACGCCAAAACAGGCGAACTCCCAACCTAGAATCAATTGAAATACCTTAGATAGTATTGACAGTCTTCTCGATTTCAACTTCAGAAATCGAATTGCCAAGACTTTCGAGTTCGAGTTGCTACGAATCGCCAAGATTCGGGTCGGGGACCCGAACCCAAACTTGGTGACTCGGCCCCGACGCGGTCAGTCTACTCTTGCTTTTGGTAAATTCTTTTGCAAACAGAGCTAGATGAACAACTGCTACGGCAGACAGGTCTGAGACAGTCTCTTCCTGTCTGAGGAGGCCTTCTGCAGGCGCAACCTTCTTTCGCGCCTGCAGCCGCAAGTCCCCGCCTTGAGACTCGACAGCGACGATGCAAAGGACGACGATTGATTTCCTTGGCAATTTCGAAACAGTTGTGATTCCGGAGAATCAAGTCCACGATGGCAGATGAGAAGATCTATCGCGCCAGTACGACGGCGCCGGTGAATATTGCCGTTATCAAGTACCCTCAACCC
>JAABUS010001176.1_pt1 | contig 59318 bp, 1 predicted proteins | sample 5560161 | NCBI WGS metagenome assembly JAABUS01 (sample SAMN10711885, study PRJNA513376) | rock metagenome | isolation source: Antarctica rocks | place: Antarctica: Victoria Land, Trio Nunatak nord | collected 2016-01-04
TATAAATAAAATACCGACCCGAGGTTTAGTAGGATTAGTAAGTTAGGGGTCCGGGCAGGGTCTTATTAATAAATAATACTTACTGTCAGTAGGTTCAGCAACTCGATAAATAATTAGTAACTCAAATATCAGACGAATAGGCCTATTATATACCCTATAGCATACGCATTTGCATACGTATTAGTATGCGCCATAGTATGGGTTATAGTATGGGCCATAATATGCCCCATGGCATGCGCAATAGCGTGCGCAGCTTACGCATACCATTGAATGGCATGCGAATGGCATGCGCAAAGATATCCTGAATAGCATACGATGTACGCCCCCCGCAGTAGCCCCTAAAACATCAGACGAAAGCCCCCCATAGTATGCGCAATTATGGCATGCGCCAAGGCATGCGCCATGGTATACGAAATAGTATGGTATTCATATGCGTATACTCCCCGGATATGCCCGGGTGACGCCCCCGCGAGAACTTTCGTTAAAACTTATTATTCCGGGCCCGGTAGGTCGCTAGCGTTAATAGTCGTCGCTAAGGGTCGCTACCGTTAATAACGACGATTATAAAACTTCATTTATTTCAGCCCTATAATAGGGCTGGCTGCTATTAGTATACTAACGGTATATATAAGTTATTAAAGTTATTAATCCTACTGAAATTAACCCGGAGTTATTAATAGGATACTACCTAGACCCCCGATTTATTAAATTTACTAAAAGTCACCTACCTAAACCCCTAATTTACTAAACCTACTAACAGGACGCTAGTAGCCCTATCCGTAAATTAGGGCTACTAATAACGTCCTGTCAATAACTTTTCTTAGTAAAAGTTACTGGTAGGACACTACCAGCCCTATCCGCGCGGTCGGTAACTAGGGTTTTAGTAGGAGTTTTTGAGATTTACCAATATACTAATATTTACTTTTAAGATTTGCCGATAAGTAATATTATATTCAAAAGCTAGATCCTTAAGCTATATTAATTATTAATAAAGAGAAAAATTCTACCTCTAGACTCCTCTTTTATTCTATATAATTACTTCTACCTACTTAATATATTTAATAAGGTGACTTTTTATATTTATTTCGACTAATCTCCCTTGTATTAATATAATCAATTTACGCCGCTCTATAATATTACTTTATCTATATTATTATACCTATTTATTAGGCCGCGATTCTTTTTATTACCGTTATATTATTACTTTAAATCCTATATCCTCCCTATTAAATAATCTACCCGAGGATTCGATCTAATATATTGATTAACGCGGTCGGCGAGCGTTTATTATAATATATAAATATTTTCCCTATAAATATTATAACTCTATTAATCTAATAGGTTTTTATTTATTTATCTCGTAATTATATTTAAATCATTTCTCCTAATCTCGAGCCCGCACTCTACTCTTAATAAAAAAGTATATATTTACGTATTTTTCGCCTTTATTAAAGTCGCGTAGGTATTTATTATATCCGTATTATTACTTTAAGAACCGGCCTTTCCCTTAATATAAGAAAAAAGATAGGGGATAAAATAAAAAATTTGCTAAAACCCATATTTAGATATATAAAGAACAGATTTTAGGGGCTACTAATTTAAGTATTTTATTTTGAAAAAAGACTCTACGGAGATAATTATTATAAGCGGTATTTATTATAATATTATAAAATTTATTTATATAAGCGGTTTAATCAAGGGTAGAGGTAAAGTATAAAGAGGTTAATAATACTATACTTTTTATAATTAAGCGGGAACTTCAAGCTTTACGTAATTAGGTATAATACTATATGGGGCCATCGCTAGAGGTAGGTAACTATTTTATATTAATAAACTCTCGATTAAATCTTTAATACTTTATATAATAAAATACTTAGCCTAGTTTATTTTAACGTATACTACTCTACTTTATATTTACTATAATATTTTATAGAGAAAGCGGCTTTAATTTAATACTTCTCTTTCTTTTCAATCCCCGGTAGGAGGGTTATTATAAAACAAATTCTTAAAATTTATTCTAAACCGATTTATTATAAATTCTAAAATAAGATAATCTAAATTAAATTAAATTTCTCCCTTCCTACTATCTTTATTTCATCTTTAATTATTATCCCTCAATTAATCGCTTTATTTTTATAATAAAGATGATACTTTATTTTAATCTTTATTACTACCGCTTTACGTATAAATAATATCTTTATATCGTATAATATTAAGATATATTATAGAATATTCTAGGCTAAAACGAATTCAACTAGAAACTATAGACTCTTAAATATATATTAATAAACATATTATTTATACCTTCGATACGAAGAATTCTATATTATTATTCGCGCTAATCTTAGATAATACCGTCTTAGGAAAAGAATATACTCCTAGTATTATAAAAACTTAGCAATAATAGTATACCTTATTTTAGAGAAGAGATATTTATATCTCTTTTTATACCCGCCTAATTCCCTACGCCTAATTAATCTTTAATATCTTAGTTCTCCTATTATATAATATAGAGTACCTTAACGCCGATCCTTTATATTATATCTAAAGAGAAATTTAATATATTAATTATTAAAGGTAGGCTACTAGGGGGGCGAGGCCTTGAAATATATAATTTAAAAAGTTATTAAAATTGATCCTACGCGACTTCTAAATAATAATATTAAATTTAAATTCGTTAATCATTTGGTCTTTATTTAAATCTCAATTAAAAAATAAATTATAGACTTAAAAGATAACCGACTTTATAAAATATACTTTAAATATATTTTATTACTACTTTTAATTACTCGCCGGCTAGTAGAAATCCTTAGGTCTTAGTATTATAAAGGATAAGACCGAGTTTAAATCTTTAATAACGGGCTTAATAATAAATTTATCCTAAATTTTATTACTATAGCGAACTAGCTCCGAAACTACTCTCTTATAACTACGATAAACGTTACGCCTTATTAGGCCTTTACTAGTATACGCCCTAACTTATTATATTTATATAATATCAATTAGCTAGGTATTTATTAGGAATACTATATTATAGAGGAGAATTAGTATAAATTCATTAATTATAATAAAAAGGGTATATTCATCGGTTATAAAAATAATCATTTTTACTATATATTAGTATTTATAGGTAGAGTACTTCGCTTCGCCTAGGTGTAATAAACCGAAGAACGTACTAATAGTAATAAATGTACCGTAGATAATATTATATTATTATTTAATAAGATCTCGCTAATAATACCCTATTAGGAGAGTGATATTAGAGTAAAATAAAAGGGCTCTTCAGGTTTATACGAGTAATAAACTAGCTTAAAATCTAATATTAATAATTATAGTATTAAGGTAGTTATAGTAGGAGTAAAACTATTTAACCTAAATTAGTTAGTAATATTATTCGGTCTTTACTACTATTATAGTAATAAATTAGGTATATAGTATTATTAAGATTTAGGCTAAAATAACTTGTATCAAACCTATAGTTAGTATAGTAGTTATATATAGACCTTAACGAACCTAAATCGAAATCGACTCGCGTTCATATACTAGAGAACGTAAATTCCGAATCTGATATTAAACCGGCCTAATATTCTTCTAGCTCCGGCACTAAAGTAATATACTTATAATACTAGTAATTTTAGATAAGTATATAGAGTTTTATGAACCTACCTTATTCCTTAACTTATTAGTTTTATTTACGAGAGTTTTATTTACCGAGCTTTATAAGCCTAAAATATATAAGGAAGTCATAGTTAATACTCTTAATAAAAATATTAGTAAATTAATATAAATACCGAAATAAATTTACTTTTAGCGAATAATACCTAGATATTATCGAATCTACCCCGAAACGGTAAGGTACTTTACGGTAAATAGGTTTATAAATTTGAATATAAAGCCGTTAACGAAATTGCTCGTTATAAGACTCACTAAATAATACGTAGGTTTAAATAACGATATAAAATCAATTTTAATAAGATATTAATTTTAGTAATAAAGCCTATAAATTATAAAGTATTATTCGTTATTATAACTATTTACGACCTAGAGCTTAAATAAATAAACGTATAAACCACTTTCCTATATAATCTAATTAATAATGAAATCTATCTCGAATAGCCTACTAGTTTCGATAATGATTTAGGCCGTATATATTTTTTAAAATATATTTTATATAGGCTTAAATAATCCTCTCCGGTATAATATATTATTTTTATAAAGTTCCTAGTTAAGCTAGGCTTTATACTCTTAAGCGCTAACTTTAGTATATTTCTTAATTATAAAATATACTTAATAATCATATTATATATTAATAATATATTAATTATTAGTGTTAGTAAAGATATTATTATTTAGTTAAAATAATACCTAAATAATAAATATAGAATAATTAGTCTTAGCTTTATTACGTATTATTTTAGTCTTAAAGTATCGCGCGATTATTTAAATTATATATTATCCCTTAGCTCGGAAGTATACCTAGAGCGGGTATTTAAAAATTATTATATATATAATACTAGAGCTAAAGTTATAGGAGTTCTTATAGATTCTATTATTAGATTTATACTAGCCGATAAAGGATATTAAACTAAACCTACCTCTTTTACTACTTACTAGTTAGCCGTTAATTTATTAATATATATTATAATAAATACACGGCCTAATATTACCTACGCGGTATTAATAATACATCGCTATATTACTAGCCCCGATAAATCCTATTAGGCCGCTATTAAACGTAACTTTTATTATTTACGCGGTATATTATACCTAAAATTAGTCTTTTAAGGTTAACTCGCCCTAGGCGGGTAACTATAATATTAAATGTTAGTTATATATTCAATCTTAGTAGTACGGCTGTTAACTAGTAGTCTAAGCGTTAATTAATTATTATATTATTATTCTATAAAGCCGAATACGTTAGTTAGACCTAGGTTATTAAGGAAGTCAGCTAGCTTAAAAGACTATTTAGATAATTAATACTTATTACGCGTATACCCTACTTTAGTAGAGATTTAAGCTAATATATATTAGTAGTACTCGTTATTATATTATTTACATTAACAGCCTATTTTATACTTATTATAATTATCTTTTATAATGACTAGGGTATTATAGCCTTAGCTAAGAACTCTTAGGACTATAATTATATTAAGTATATTATAATCTAGTATAATTTCTAGCGCGAAAAAATTATAATAAGCGAAATCAAGTTCCGTTATATTCCGATTACGGAGTAGATCGTTAATAGCCTAACTAAAGCTCTTCCTAAAGTTAAATTTAATATTTTTCGTATAGTTTAAGGTTTATAATAGTTACCCTCTATAAGAGCCTACTAACACTCTTATAGGAGTATATTTACACTTTAATAAAAGTTATTCTATATTAATAAATATTTAAATACGCCTTTACGGGCTTATCCGGAGGCTCTATTTAATAACCTAACTAGTAATAAATATTGATTTTAAAGCTAATACTAATTAATAACTATTATACCGAATATTTTTAAATTTTCAGGGCCTTATTTAAGGTCTTTATAAAATATACTCTCTAAGTTTCAGCTAAATCATATCCGTATATATAATAGTATATCGTAACTCACTCTAAATACTTTTAGGTTATACGCGGCGACGATAAGATCGCCCCTTAATTTATTATTTTTATTTAACTCTTTTATAAACCTTATTAATATCTTTATATATCGCTAGAATATCCCCTAAATATTTATTATAGTTATATATCGTTATACCCGTAGTATTCAACGCGGTCCTTATAGTATCCTAGGCGGTTTTTATACCCTTAGTAATCGCTCCCCCGTAGAACCCTATAATATACGGCTATTTCTAATGATTCCTTTATGATATTTATATCGTTTATTAATATTCCGACCTAGTTACTACCTAGATTCAGTGTGTATAAGTTAACTATCAAACAAATTTTTTAAAATACCGTGTTTTATTATAAAACGGAATTTTCCTTACTTGGCTTCTACCGATATAGCTTGGCCCTATAACTTAACCTCTATCAATTATAGCTTAGGCTTATAGCTTGGCCTTTATTAATTATAATTTAGGCCTCTATAGCCCATTATAACGACTCTAAAATAAGGGGAATACGGGGCTATTTTGGAGACTTCTTAATAGATAATTTCGTTCGAGTGGGAGTATTGGGATATAGGAGTATAGGACTACTTAGTAGCTATTTACTAAATAGATATTTAGTAATACTTAGTATTAGGGTCTTATACGCATATTCGTTCTTATCCTTTATAGATAATTAATCAAGAAGTGTTTCTACCTACTTATATTCAATAATATATATTTTCTTAAATAAGTTTTACTTAATATACTTTAATATATTATTTATTTAGGGGTTAGTGAGATAAAGTAGCTCTAAATAATATTATATTCGAAATAATAATTAATAAATCGCCGTTAATGTATATAAGGTATAATAAATATAGAGGTAATAAATAGTATAGGCCCTCTAATAAGTTTTAATCTTGTTATTCAACCGTATTTATCTAGTTTTCTTACGGTATTTTAACGGTATTAAGTTTTGAACGGTATATTCACGGGTAAAAAACGGTTAATATACTACTTAAAACCTGTTAAAACTGTCAATCTTTTTAATACTAGTTAAAAAACGGTTATTTAATCGTTCGAAGAAGATAACTAGCTACTTAACGTTGAAAATTATTATTCAACGATTTATTAACCGTTTAAAAACTTATAATAACCCTATTAATAAAATTTTTAAAATTTTTAAAGTTCCTTATAAGGCTGAAAACTCGCTTAATTTACATTACGCTAAATATTAACGCTAAGACTTTAAAAAGTGTTTTTTCGAACTTTTCACGAAAAATACATATATAAAGCTAGTCTTATATAGGCCTAGCATTCAAGTACTTAGAGATTATTTTATAGGTTTTTATTTATATTTCGCTACCGCTTAATTACCGTCTATATACCGTTGATAAACGAGAATTAAACCGTTTTTAAATCGTTCTTAAACCGTTTTATAACTAAAACTATAAACCGTTAATAGTTTTAAGAAGAGAAGTATCGACGTTGATTAATCTTAAAACCGTCGTATAATTAGTATCTATCTAGTTAAGAAACCGTCGATTAACGGTTAAAAAATAGTTTATAGACGGTTTATAAACGGTTTCTAAACGGTTTCAAAACCTAGCGAGTAGGTAGGACAGTACTCTATAACTAAAACCTTAAACCGTTGATAATTTTAAGAAGAGAAGTATTAATATTAATTAATTTTAAAACCGTTATAGAATTAGTAATTATCTATTTTAGAAACTCTTAATTAACGGTTAAGAAATCGTTTAAAAACGATATAAAAACGGTTTTAAAACCTAGCGAGTAAATAGGATAATTTATTTATTTTAGGATTTATAAATAGACCGCGTATATCGGCAAATCTTAAAAGTAAATATTAGTATACTCTAAATATTATTAGCTCTATTAGAAAGCCGTCTACGGGTTTATATTAAAACTCTATATTAAATACCGACCCGAGGTTTAGTAGGATTAGTAAGTCGGGGGTTTAGGTAGGGTCCTATTAATAAATAGCACTTACTATTAATAAGTTTAATAACTCGATAAATCGTTAAATATTAAACGGATAGGCCCATTATATACCCTATAGTATACGTATTTATATGCGTATTAGGATACGCTATAGTATGAGTTATAGTATAGGTTATAGTATACCCTATAGTATACGCAATAACGTGCGTAGTTTACGTATACTATCGAATAGTATACGAATAGTATACGTAAAGGTATTTTGAATAATATACGATATACGCCCCCCGTAGACGAAAGCCCCCCATAGTATACTCAATTATAGTATACGCCAAGGCATGCGCCATGGTATACGACATACTATAGTATTTATATACGCGCTTTCCCCGGATATGCCCGGGTGACGCCCCCGCGAGAATTTTCGTTAAAACTTATTATTCTAGGCCCGGTAGGTCGCTGGCGTTAATAGTTATCACTAAGGGTCGCTATTATTAATAATATCGATTATAGAACTTTATTTATTTTTAGCCTTATAATAGGGCTGAGTTACTACTAATATATTAACGGTATAAATAAATTATTAAAACTATTAATCCGGCTAAAATTAACCTAGAGTTATTAAATTTATTTAAAGTAACCTACTCGAACCCCTAATTTATTAAATTTACTAATAGGACGTTAGTAGTTTTCACCGTAAATTAGAGCTACTAGTAGTGTCTTATTAATAACTTTTCTTAATAAAAGTTACTAATAGGACGCTACCAGCCCTATCCGCGCGGGCGGTAACTCAGGTTTTAATAGGAGTTTTTAAGATTTACCGATATAATACTTCTCCTTCGGGCTTCGAGTAATATATTAATATAATTAATATAATTAATATGATTTTCTATATATCCCGTATTTAGGCTAGTTCTTATATATTAAAAGTATATAATTATATTCTTAATAATTAAAATATTATTTTAGTTTATTAATTCTTTCTTATCTTTTATATAATAATAATTATTTGTTTTTTAAGAAATCCTTTATTATTAATTAATCTATTATATTTAGATCCGAGTTTTTTGAAAAAAGTATTAAATATATTTTCTTACGATCATATTCGTCTAGTTTAAAGGCGAATCCTAATTATTTTATATTTCTAATATTTAAGCCTAGTCATAGCCTATAATTATCCTTGTTTAATATTTTTATTATCGTTTTTTAGTTATTTATATCGATTACCTCTTTCTTTATATTATATATTATTATTATATAGGTTTATTTTAATACCCTCGTCGAAGAATTAGTATTTATATTATTATGTAATACAATATCGGTAAATCTCAAAAACTCCTATTAAAACCCTAGTTACCGACCGCGCGGACAGGGCTGGCAGCGTCCTGCTAGTAACTTTTACAAAGAAAAGTTATTAATAGGACGCTACTAGTAGCCCTAATTTACGGATAAGGCTACTAACGTCCTATTAATAGGTTTAGTAAATTAGGGGTCCGGGTAGGTAATTTTTAATAAATTTAATAAATCGGGGGTTTAGGTAGTATCCTATTAATAATTCTAAGTTAATTTTAGTAGGATTAATAACTTCAGTAATTTATATATACCGTTAGTATACTAATAGTAGCCAGCCCTATTATAGGGCTGAAATAAATAAAGTTCTATAATCGTCGCTATTAACGGTAGCGACCCCTAGCGACGACTACTAACGCCAGCGACCTACCGGGCCCGGAATAATAAGTTTTAGCGAAAGTTCTCGCGGGGGCGTCACCCGGGCACATCCGGGGAGTATACGCACATGAATACCATAATTGCGCATGCCATGGGGGGCTTTCGTCTAATGTTTTAGGGGCTACTGCGGGGGGCGTATATCGTATACTATTCAGGATACCTTTGCGTATGCCATTCGCATACTATTCGCATGCCATTCAATGGCATGCGCAAGCTACGCACGCCATTACGTATGCTATAGGGCATACTATGGCCCATACTATGGCCCATACTATGGCCCATACTATGGCGCATACCAATACGCATGTAAATACGTATACTATAGGGTATATAATGGGCCTATTCGTCTAATATTTAAGTTACTAATTATTTATCGAGTTACTGAACCTACTGATAGTAAATACTATTTATTAATAGGACCCTACCCGGACCCCTAATTTACTAATCCTATTAAACCTCGGGTCGGTATTTAATATAGAGTTTCAGCGTAAACCCGTAGACGGCTTTCTAATAGAGCTAATAGCGTTTAGAGTATATTAACATTTACTTTTAAAATTTGCCGATGAAAGTAAAGTTATCTTTTATAGTTTATTTTATTTTATTAATTCACTTTATTATTAGGTAGGTTTTAGTTTAAAATATTTTAATTATTTTCTTTAATTATTACTTAGTCTTAATATTATTTATTTTAATTATTAATTATTTCGCTTTCGCGCTAGTCGCTATTATAGAGAGAAGAGGGTTCGTTTCGGTTAATAATCTTAATAAAATAAATATATTTTTATAAATAATATTAATATAGCTTTATATTAACGGCCTAAATATATTTATTATATTATATTACGACTAGATCTTAGTAATTAATACTTGGGCTAAAGATTACGTTTATAATATATAACTTTTATATTACCTTTATTAATTAATAATATAATTAATAAATTATAAATATTATAACTAAATATATTATTATATAATTAATTAATTACTCCTAACTTTTAAAGTTCCTTAAAGATTAATTCTTTTATCGAGTAATAAAAATTAATATTATATTTATATATTTATTTTTATATTTTTATATATACTTTAGGTATTATAATTTAATAATTTTAATCTCTTTAAATCTTTTTAAATAGTAACCCGTTAAAGGTATAGAAATAAACTAAATATAAAATAAATATATTAATAATACAAGTTTTATTAATAAATTTAGGAATCTTATTATTAATATTAAATTAATTAATATAAAGTATTACCGAGGAATCCTTCGAAAATATACGGCGCTTTTAATTATCGAATATAAAAACGAGTAATTAAAATACGAAATCTGAAATTATTATTTATATTACTTATTATTATACTTGAAGATTGACCCCCGGTAGTATCCGAAAGTAACTCGAAGATCGGTCGTAATTAATATAATTTAATAATATAATTTAAGAATCTACGTCTTAATAAAATCCGGGACTTTTATAAAAAAATATACGGGACTACCGCGATTAGATTTATAATATAAAAATTATTTTTTATTTTATACTATATAACTTTCCGATAAATAATAAGGAGATTTTATATAGAATATTTCTATTAAAAGATTATATTAAGAATATGTAAAATAATTATAAAATAATTACTTAACGGAGAGAATAAAAAAAAAATTTAATCTATTATTAATTATATTAAAGATTTAATAAATTAATAATTAAATATAAATAAATTAATTAAAGATTAAACTAAATAATATAAGAATTCGAAATATATTTTAATTTATTAGAAACCTAATTACCTTTTTATAATACAGAGTAATTATTCATTTATTAATTAATACGTTTACGCGATAATATTATACGAGGAATTAATCGGCTTCCGTCTTTTTTTATAATATATAACGAATTTATAATATTTACGGCTCGATTTAAATATAATTTAATAAAGAATAAAAAGAAATATAAAAGTAATAATTAAAATAATCATTCGGGGCCTCGTAAAAAATTTAATATAAACGACTATAAAAATAATAATAGAAATAATAAAAATAAAGGTTTATTGAAACTTGAGAATATAAATAAATATATTATATTCTATAAATAAGACCTTAATAAGGTTAAATATTATAGTTATAAAGAATATAAATATATATTCTTTAATTATTCTAAGAAAAAGTCTAGAATAATCGATTATAGAAATAATTAAAAAATTACGGGAAATAACGAACCTTTAAGAAAATCTCTATTTTAAAGGGATAATAAGAAATAATAACTTTATAAAATATATATATTAATTATTATATACTCCTTAATTTAAAGGATATTAAACTTATAAAATATATAATTATAAACGATATAAATCCCAGAGTAGAGATAAATATTATTAATAAAAACTTTATAAAATAATATGACTTTAAATATTCAAAAAACGCGCCGCTTTTATATCCGAAATAAATAAATAAATAGATAGTTTACTACTCTAATATTTATTATATAAATTATTATTTTATAAATTCGTAGAGATATTTAAGAATATATAATAACGTTTTCTATATTATTAATAAAATAAGATTATTTATTATTTTAAATATACTAACTAGTCTTAAAAAGAGAAAGAATTTAATTAAATATTTATATATATATTTAACGATTCGATATTATTAAGAGTAAAATTCTTAAAGATTAAATTAATAGTTTATATATTAATATATATAAAAATAGGTTTATTTAACTCGGTATAAAAGAATTAAATATTCATTAAATATTAAAGTAATATAGTAATAAATATAATATTTAGTAATTATAATATAAATGTATCGCTAATAATCCTAAAAGAATCTAATAATTTTATTAATATTTCTTTAGATAAGAAAATAGACTAGTTAACTTCGTATAAAAATAATAATTATATTATTAAAATCGAAGGGTATTTATTTTATAGGCCTCTTTATAATTTATTTAATACCGAATTAATAATATTAAAGAGATATTAAAACGATATTTTAATAAAGAGTTAAATTAAATATTTAATGAATTTAATAAAAGTTTTAATTCTTTTTATTTTTAAAAAGGACGCCGGTTTATAATTATATATCGATTATCTAGGTTTAAATAAAGTTATTATAAAAAATCATTATTTTTTAATTATAGATAGATAATATACTAGATCGCTTAAATAATATTATTTATCTTTATTAAACTTAATTTAAAGGATATTTATTATCGTATTAAGATTAAAGTAGGCGATAAATAAATTATAATATTTTATATATAATACGGTTATTTTAAATATATAATAATATCTTTTAAATTAAAGAATATATTTATTATCTTTTAAATTTATATTAATAAATTATTAATAAAAATAATAAAAATATTCTACGTATCTTAGTTTGTTTAGATAATACTCTAATTTATTTAAATTTAAAAGAGGAGTATATAAATCATATATAATAAATATTAGAATATTTATAAAAATATTACTTATTTATAAATTAAAAGAAATATAACTTTTTTATTTAATTAATTAAATTTCTAGGATTTATTATAAATATCGAGAGTATATTAATAAATGAATATAAAATTAAAACGATTTAATTCTAATCGAAACCGAGATCTTATTATAATTTTTAAGTTTTTTTTAATTTTATTAATTTTTATTAGCGATTTATCATCGGCAAATCTTAAAAGTAAATATTAGTATACTCCAAGCGCTATCAGCCCTGTTAGAAAGCCGTCTACGGGTTTGCGCTGAAACTCCATATTAAATGCCGACCCGAGGTTTAGTAGGATCAGTAAGTCAGGGGTCTAGGTAGGGTCTTATTAATAAATAATACTTATTATCAGTAGGTTTAGTAACTCGATAAATAATTAGTAATTTAAATATTAGACGAATAGGCCTATTATATACCCTATAGTATACGTATTTATATGCGTATTAGTATACGCTATAGTATGGGCTATAGTATAGGCCATAGTATACCCTATAGTATACGCAATGGCGTGCGCAGCTTGCGTATACTATTGAATGGTATACGAATGACATGCGTAAAGATATCCTAAATAGTATACGATGTACGCCCCCCGTAGTAGCCCCTAAAACATCAGACGAAAGCCCCCCATGGTATGCGCAATTATGGCATGCGCCAAGGCATACGCCATAATATGCGAAATGATATGGTATTTATGTGTATATACTCCCCGGATATGCCCGGGTAACGCCCCCGCGAGAACTTTCGTTAAAACTTATTATTCCGGGCCCGGTAGGTCGCTGGCGTTAATAATCGTCGCTAGAGGTCGCTACCGTTAATAACGACGATAATAGAACTTTATTTATTTTAGCCTTATAATAGGGCTAGTTATTATTAATATATTAACGATATATATAAGTTATTAAAGTTATTAATCCTATTAAAATTAACCCGGAGTTATTAATAGAATACTACTTGGACCCCCGATTTATTAAATTTATTAAAAGTTACCTACCCGGACCCCTAATTTACTAAATCTACTAATAGGATATTAGTAGTCTTATCCGTAAATTAGGGCTACTAATAATATCTTATTAATAACTTTTCTTAGTAAAAATTACTGGCAGGACGCTACCAGCCCTATCCGCGCGGTCGGTAACTAGGGTTTTAGTAGGAGTTTTTAAGATTTACCGATAATTTATTAATACTCGTAGATAATAAGACCTTTAATAAGTCTATTAAAGAGAAATTAAAATAATAAAAAGTTTAGGCCTTTTATATAACTAAAAAAGACGGGGTATATATTTTATATATTATAGAATATTTTCTCCTAGATATTAATATTAATATATTTTAATTTAAAATTATAAATTCGAGTTAAAATAAATATCTTTAATTTTATAATATATATAATACTCTTATAGTTATAATAGGATATAAAGTAATATCTCGTCGTATTTTAATCGCGCAAAATATAAGGTTTAAAAAAAGATATAAGATTTATAATAAAGAGCTCCTCGTAATCGTCGCGATATTTAAATAATAACGGTATTATTTTAAAGGTAGTTTATATAAAATTAAGATTTTAATAAATTATAATAATTTAAAGAGATTTATAAAAATTAAAAAATTAAAAAATTATTAAATATAATAAATTATAAGGCTTTTGTCTTTTAATTTCGTAATTATATATTATTTAAGAAAGAGTAATCTAGCCGATAATTTATCGCGGCGTCTAAATTATAAGGGTCAAAATAGTTTAGTAAATTTAATATTATTTATATTATAATAGAAGTTATTAAATTTGGGAAAAATTAATTCTAACCTTATTATCGTAGATATAAAAGATTTAGAAATAAATAATAATTCGCCTATAATTAATCGATTAGTCGTAGGTATATTATAAGATTTAATAAATATAAAAATTATATCATTACTATCCTATCTACTCGCTCGGTTTTGAAACTATTTTTAAATCGTTTTTAAACGGTTTAAAAATCATTAATCGATGATTTCTTAACTAGATAATTACTAATTATACGACGGTCTTAAAATTAATTAACGTTAATACTTCTCTTCTCAAAGTTATTAACGGTTTAAGATTTTAATTATAGAGTAGTTATAAAATAGTTTAAAAACAATTTAAAAACGGTTTAATTCTCGTCTATTAACGATATATAGACGGTAATTAAGCGGTAGCGAAACATAAATAAATATTTATAAAATATTCTCTAAATCCTTTAAGACTAGGTCTATATAAAACTAGTTTTATATAGATACTTTTTATAAAAAGTTCGAAAAAATAGTTTTTAAAGACTTAGCGTTAATATTTAATATAATAAAAGTTTAGCGAGTTTTCAGCCCTATAAGGAAATTTAGAAGATTTGAAATTTTTATAAATAAGGTACTATAAGTTTTTAAATAATTAATAAAAAGTTAATAAATAATTAATGAATATTGAATAAATAGTTTTTAAATAACTAATGAATAGTTAATAAATAGTTAATAAATAGTTAATAAATAGTTAATAAATAATTAAATAATAATTTTTAACGTAGAGTAGCTAGCTATTAAATTCGAATAATTAAATAATCGTTTTTCTACTAGTACCAAAAAGATTAACGGTTTTAATACATTTTAAGCGGTATATTAACTAGTTTTTACCCGTGAATATATCGTTCAAAACTTAGTACCGTTAGAATATCGTAAGAAAACTAGATTTCTATAGTTAAATAACGAGATAAAAAGTTATTAGAAGGCTTATACTATAAGATCCTTAATATTAATTATTAAAGAGATATATTAAATAATATATTTATTTAAATTTAAAGAATCTAAATTTAAATAAGAAATTTTAAAGAGTGTAAACGACATATTTATTTATTAATAAACGGATACTATAAATTCCGCCGGAGTTTAAACTTTAGATTTAATATTATTTTTTAGGTATAAAGATAAAATCTATATCTTTATAAAGAAATTAATCCGCGAAGAGTTAAAGTATTATTAAAATATTATAATAATATCTTTATAAAATATTTTAATATGAAAAATATAATGAAATTATTTTTTAAAAAGTATTATTAAAATACTCTAAAAATCTATATATAAGAATACGTCGAGATATATAATCTCTATTAACGGGTTAAGGTATATAGGTATCGATTTTATAACGAAATTAATTCTTTATTTTATTAGCCGGTAGAAAAAAATTACGATAGATTTTATTACGGGGTTATTACTTAATAAATATAAAGAATATATTTATAACGCGGTATTTATAGTAGTAGATAAGTATAGTAAAATATTATAGTATATCTTTATTACTAAAATTATTAACATTATAAAAGTAATAAAGTTAATATATAAAGAAACTATCTTTGAATTCGGAGTACTAAAGAGTATTATATCCGATAAAGAATCGATTTTTATAAATATTTTTTAATTAAAAGTATACTATTATTTAAAGATTAAGCGTTATCTAAATACCGTATATTATCCGTAAACGAATAATTAAATAAAATATTAAAATTAGATATTAAAGTATTTTTTAAGAACCTTTTATATTAATAAATAAAATAATTAGATAAAGTTTTTATTAATAATTGAATAAATAGATTATAACGTATAGTATATAACGATGCGTTTGATATTATTTAAAGTACTATATAATTATAATTTATTAATCGAGATACGTCTCGAGGACGAGCCGTTTAAAGAAGGAGTTTTATCAATAATAAAACATTAAGAGGATAAAAAGATTTAAAGAATATCTAAAAAGATATTAAGAAATCGTAGTAGAAGCGTAAAGATATAAAAATATAAAAAAAAGTATAAGTTAGAATTATAAATAATTTAGTATTATTATTAATAGAGAATATTACGTAAAAGTGAGTAAATAAGAAACTCTTATTGAATTATAGTAGGTAGAAATACTTCTTAGTTAATTATCTATAAAGGATAAGAGCGAATATATATATAAAACCCTAATACTAAATATTACTAAATATCTATTTACTAAATAGTTACTAAGTAGTCCTATACTCCTATATTATAATACTCCTACTCGAACGAAATTCTTTATTAAGAAGTCTCTAAAATAGCCCCGTATTCCCCCTATTTTAGGGCCGTTATAATGAGTTATAGAGACTAAAACTATAGTTTAATAAAAGCTATAGGTTTAAGTTATAATTAGTAGAGACTAAGTTATAGGCCTAAGCTATAATTAGTAGAGGCTAAACTATAGGGCCAGGTTACGTCGGTAGAGGCTAAACTATAGGGCCAAACTACGTCGATAAAGGCTAAGAGAGAAAAATTCCGTTTTTTGATAAAATATATTTTTTTAAAAAATATATTTAATAGTAAACCTATATACGCCAAATTTAGGTAGTAACTAGGTCGGAATATTAATAAACGATATAAATACTACGAGAAGATTATTAAAAATAATCGGATATGATAGGGTTCTACGGGGAAGTAATTATTAAAGATATAAAAACTACCTAGGACACTATAAAGACCGCGTTAAATATTACGGGTATAACGATATATAATTATAATAGATATTTAAAAAACGTTCTCACGACGTGTATATTTATTAATAAAAGTTATAGGATAGTTAAATAAAAACGATAAATTATTAAATAACTTTGTCGTCGCCGCGTATAACCTAAAAGTACCTAGAGCGATTTTCGATATACCGTTATATATACGGACGCGATTTAGCTGAAATTTAAAGAGTATATTTTATAATGGCCTTAGATAAGGCCTTAAAGATTTAATAATAATTTATAAGGTAGTTATTAATTAATATTAAATTATATATTAATTTTTAACTTACTGGGGAGGCGCTAAATATATAGTAAATTTTAAATACGACTCTTCGGGTACGCCCGTAAAGTCGTATTTTTAATATATAAAGATTTAAAATATATTTATAAAAGTATTAATAAACTTTGTTGAACTATAGTAGGTAGAAACACTTCTTGATTAATTATTTATAGAGGATAAGAGCGAATATATATATAAGACCCTAATACTAAGTATTATTAAGTATCTATTTATTAAGTAGTTACTAAATAGTCCTATACTCCTATATTCTAATACTCTTACTCGAACGAAATCCTTTATTAAGAAGTCTTTAAAATAACCCCGTATTCCCCCCATTTTGGGGTCGTCATAATAGGTTATAAGGGCCAAAACTATAGTTTATAGAGGCCAAGCTATAGGCTTAAGCTATAATTAGTAGGGGCCAAGCTATAAGCCTAAGTCATAATTAGTAGGGGCTAAGCTATAGGGCTAAGCTACGTCGATAGAGGCTAAGGGAGAAAAATTCCGTTTTTTAATAAAATATAGTATTTTAAAAAATTTATTTAATAGTTAACTTATACACGCCAAATTTAGGTAGTAACTAGGTCGGAGTATTAATAAACGATATAAATACTACGAGAAGATTATTAGAAATAATCGGATACTATAGGGTTCTACGGGGAATCGATTATTAAAGGTATAAAGACCGCCTAGAATACTATAAGGACCGCGTTAAATACTACGGGTATAATAATATATAACTATAACGGATACTTAGGGGATATTCTAGCGACGTATATATTTATTAATAAGGGTTATAGGAGGGCTAAATAAAAACGATAAATTATAAAGCGATATTATCGTCGCCGCGTATAACCTAAACGTACCTAGAGCGGATTAGGATATACCGCTATATATACGGACGCGATTTGGCTGAAACTTAGAGAGTATACTTTATAAGGGCCTTAGATAAGGCCCTAAAAGTTTAATAGTATTCGATATAATAATTATTAATTAATATTAATTTGAATATTAACGTTTATTACTAGCTAGGTTATTAAGATATAGCCCGTAGAGCCTCCGGATAGGCCCGTAGAGCCGCGTTCTACGTTTATAGGTATAGAATAACTCTTATAGGAGCATAAATAAACTTTTATAAAAGCGTTAATAAATACCCATAAAGAATAATTATTATAGGCCTAGAGTTATACGAAAGGTATTAAACTTAATTTTAGGGAGAACCTTAGTTAGGTTATTAACGATCTACTCCGCTATTAGAATATAACGAAACTCGATTTCGCTTATTATAACTTTTTCGCGCTAGAAATAGTACTAAATCGTAATATATTTAATACGGTTATAGTCTTAAGGGTTTTTAACTAGGGTTATAATACCCTAGTTATTATAAAAAATAACTATCGTAAACGTAAAATAGGCTAATAAAGCGGAGTAGGCGGTTAATATAAATAGTATAGTAACGAGTACTACTAACGTATACTAGCTTAAATCTCTACCGGAATAAGGTATATATATAATAAATATTAATTATCTAAATAACCTTTTAAGCTAGATAATTTTCTTAATAACCTAGGTCTAGCCCGCGTATTCGGCTTTATAAAATAATAATATAATAATCGGTTAACGCTTAGACTACTAGTTAATAATTATACTACCGAGATTAAATATATAGCTAGAGGTAAAATACTTCATATTATAATTACCCGCCTAATTAATATTAATATAGCCCTCTAATAGGGCGAGTTAACCCTAAAAAACTAGCTTTAAATATAATATACTATATAAATAACGGAAGATACGTTTTATAGCCACCTAATAAGATTTATCGGGGTTAGAAATATAGCGACTTACTATTAATACTATATAAACGATATTAGGCCGCGTACCCATTATAATATATATTAGTAAATTAACGGTTAACTAGTAGGCGGTAAAAAAGGTAGGCTTAATTTAATATCCTTTATCGGCCGGTATAAATTTAATTATAGGGTCTATAGGGACTCCTATAATTTTAACTCTAGTATTATATATATTATAATCTTTAAATACCCGCTCTAGGTATATTTCCTAATTAAGGGATAATATACGATTAAAATAATCGCGCGATACTTTAAGACTAAAATAGTGCGTAATAGGGTTAAGGTTAGTTGTTCAATATTTATTATTTAAGCGTTATTTTAATTAAATAATAATATCTTTACCTGCGCTAGTAATTAATATATCGTCGATATATAATATAATTATTAGCTGTGTCTTATAGTTAAGAAATATACTAAAGTTAGTATTTAAAGATATAAAGCCTAGCTTAGCCAAAAAAGTCGTAAAGGTAGTATACTATACTCGAGGGGATTATTTAAGCCTATATAAAGTACGTTTTAAGAAGTATATATAACCTAAATTATTATCGAAACTAGTAGGTTATTCGATATGAATTTCATTATTAATTAAGCCGTATAGGAAAATAGTCTATATATTTATTTATTTAAGCTCTAGGTCGTAAATAGCTATAATAACGAATAATACTTTATAGTTTATAGGCTTAACTACTAAGGTAAACGTCTTATTAAAATCAATTCTATATTATTATTTAAACCTACGTACTACCTAGCGAGTTTTATAGCGAGTAATTTCGCTAGCGGCCTTACGCTTAAGCTTATAAACCTATTTACCGCGAAGTACCTTTCGGGTTCGGGGTAGATTCGATAGTATTTAAATATTATTTGTTAATAAAGAGTCGATTTCGGTATCTATACCGAGTTACTAGTATATTTTATTAAAAATATTAATTATAGCTTCTTTATACATTTTAGGCTCGTAAGGCTCGGTAGGTAAAACTCTTATAAATAAAATTAACGGGTTAAGAGATAAGGTAGGTTCACGAAACTCTAGATATTTATCTAAAGTTATCGGTATTACGGGCGTATTAGCGCCGGAGCTAGAAGAACTTTAAGCCGGTTCTATATTAAATTCGGAATCTATATTTTCTAGCGTATTTATACGAGTCGACTCAGAATTAACGTCGCTAACAAGATTTATTTATAACTACTATACCGGCTATAAACTTAACGCAAGTTATAGGCTTAGTATAAATAACTTTATTCTAGGCCTCGGTAACATAATACGTTTAATTAATCGCTATAATAGCGGTAAAGACCGAATAATATCCCCTACCGACTTAGTACGGCTAGGCGGGGCAGCTTTAGCTAGTTATCCGTTACTACTACTATAATTAGTATTATAATTATTAATATTAAATTCTAAATTACCCTATAATTTATATAGTTTTAAAACGCCTTTACGTCTCGCTATAATATCGCCCCCTTAACGGGGTACTATTATTAAGACTTTATTAACTAACGGTATACTATTATTTATAATATACTTATTACTACTAGCGGTATACTTTTTAGTCCACCGAACCTAGGTAAAGCGGAGTATTTTACCCGTATATATTAATATACGATAGAAGTAGTTACCTTTATAGCCGATAAATATGCCTTTTTTACCGCGATTAATAAACTTTTATTAATTTTCACCTATAATATAATGTTCCTAGTATAGGCCTATTTAGCCGATATTATATAAATATAATAAATTAAGGCGTGTTCTAGTAGAGCCTTAATAAGGCGTAATATCTATTATAATAATAAAAGACCGATTTCGCAGCTAGTTCGCCGTAAAAATAGACTTTAGGATAAGTTTATTATCGAGTCCGTTATTAACTAATAAAGTATATACTTTCTCGAGTAAAGTTTAATTAATATATTTTAATATACTGTTTATTTAGGGGTTACTAGGGATAAAGTAGCTCTAAACGATATTATATTCGAAATAATAATTAATAAACTCGCCGTTAATATATATAGGATCTTTATCGGTATAGAGGTAATAGATCCTATAGTCTCCGTATTTCTTAATACTTTTATAGTTACGGAATATACCGAAGATACCTATTTTATAAGGGATAAAGTAGTAATAACTATATTTATATTTATCGTTAATAAATATAATTATAAAACCGAAACTATAGGCTCTTAGGTTAATAATATCGCTATAGATAATATTATATTTAAATCGTCCTTACCGTAGGCGACGTTTATATAAATACGCCCGTAATTATTATCCTCTTTAACTTTGGATATCTCGATTCTATCGGTTATTTAGGATAAATATATAACGTTATCTTTACCTAGGTGGCCGAGCCTTTTATATTATAAAATTAAGGCCTTAGCGTTTATAGTAGATAGAGCGAGTTAGCTTTATCTATATATATATATAGGACGTAGAGATTATACTCTTAAAGAGTCGTAATAATATCTTTAAATCCTATTAAGATCCCCTTTAAAATAAAGCCTAGTATATAACTAGCTCACTAGAGCTTAGCGTATAAAATAAGATTAAAATTATTATTAAGAATATATATAATATTATTAATTTATAAATACTAGATATTATTATCGCCTAGATATAATAATTTAATAATTCTATTACTATATAGCGTTAGCCCACCCCTAAATCCGTTAATAATATCGGCGCTTTTAAGCTTAGTATATTCTATAAATATAAAGCGATTATAAATAATATGGATAATATAACCGGTATCGAATATCTAGAGTTAGGAGACTTTAGAGTTAATACCGGCTAAGGTATAATAAGATTTTATATTTCCTTCGGTATCGGCTTTAGCCCGTTTATAAGGCGATTTATTTTTATTCTTATTATTATTATTATCCTTAATAGTGTTATTATTACCTCTCCCGCCTCTACCGCCGCGGCTACCTCGACCGCGGCGGCTACGGTCACGTTAATTATTATAGCCGAGATTATTATACTATCGATATAGTATAAATAAAATCGAATAATTCCTTCCTAGTTAGGCCCTTAAACTCGTTATTAAATATTATAAATAACGAGAGCGAGCTAGCTAGTATTAATAGTACTAGCCTAAAGGTATAGGGTATTATAAAAACGAGAGATTACTACGCTAAGGGATATCTTAACTATACTATCGGTATTAAATAAATTATAGTCTTCGGCGAAGGATTCGTAGTACCGTTAATATTTAGTATTAAGATTACGATAGAACTACTAAATTATAACGTTATTGTTAAACTTAAAGTAATTAAATCCGTAAAGCTTATTATAAATAACCTCAAATTTATTAATATAATCACTAGGGCTATCGTAGTAAGAAGTAGTAAACTAATTAAGTTTATTTAGAGTAGTATATAGGTAGCCGGAGTTATAGGGTTTAAATTTATTTATAATCATTATCTAGGCTTATAAAGTTATCTTTTTAATTTTAAACTTTATATATATTACCGGACTAACGGTGCGACGAAGGATATTATAAATTATTATTTTATCGCTAAACTATTAGTGCGTAGCTTCGATTATATATTTAGGTTTATTAACGTCTAGTTCTAAAACTTTAATAAAAAGATCTTCGAGGTATTCCTATGAATTTAGAGTATTAAAATTATTATATATTTTTTATTTTTATTAAACGAAACTTTTTATAGAGTTAAGTTTTTCGACTTTATCGAATACTTAAATAACTTTTAGGTACTATAATATAATAACGGTATTCGAGGAGTTAGGTTAAATAACTTAATATCGCTAGGTAGTTCTAATATTAACTCGTCTATAGAATAGCTAGAGGTAGCTAGCGAATTAAATCAATAATGATATTTATACGCTTTATCGTCGCACCTTTTATCGTTATATACTTTTATATAAATCTTTTTAACCGTACGTTAGGTCCGTTGGAACGTACGGGTTAAAAGTCTCTAAAGAGTATACTAATATTTAGTTATAAAACGAGGTAGTTTAGGCCTAGACGGTTACTATTTCCGTTTTAATAGTCGCTACTATTATAATCGTTCTAAACGACGAGGCTGGAAACTTAGAGGATAATATATTTAGGGTTTAACTCGTTATTACTCTATACGAGGGAATAAAGGTAAATAACTTTAGTAGCTACTTTAATAATAAGAGTTATAGTTATAACTACGACCTATAGTTATAGTTTATAATATTTTTCCCCCGACTACGGAGTTATAAGTCTATTCTTAGCTATTAACGCTATTAACGCTTATTTTTTAAGGCGGTGAGCGAGCTATAACGGTAATTAATTACGACTATTCTAGGTTTTAAAAAGACTTTATAAGTTTAAAGTTATAGTACGCTAGTAACGATTATAATAAGTTATATAGAGGTATTAACGATAAAAAATAACTATTATATATAGTTACTCCTAAGGTATTTAGTAAGGTATATATAAAGTACGTTAATATTAGTTAATTACGGCGATTAGCCACTCTCTAATATAGTAATTAACTATTTTCTAGTAGCGCTTCGCTTATTAGCTATTTTCTAGCGGTATATAAACTCTTTATAAGCGATTTAGCTACTCTCTAATAGCGATTCGCTTATTAACTATTCTATGACGGTATATAAACTCTTTATAAACGATTTGGCTACTCTCTAGCGTATACTATATAATGCGATTAGCTACTTTCTAGTAGAGGCGGGGCCGGCGGGACTATATTTTAGGTACCAAGCCCCTTATTTAAAAATTTTTACGGGCGTAATCTAGTACGTCCTAAGCGCAGTCGTAATAACGTAATAACGCCGTATTACTACCATTAATACTATAATAATATAGTGAGTGCGTAGCGGATATATACGTAGAGCCCGGGCTCATAACTTATTAAATTATAAGAGGTAGAAACACTTCTTAATTAATTATCTATAGAGGATAAGAGCGAATATACGTATAAAACCCTAATACTAAGTATTACTAAGTATTTATTTACTAAATAATTATTAAATAGTCTTATACTCCTATATTCTAATACTCCTACTCGAACGAAATCCTTTATTAAGAAGTCTCTAAAATAGCCCCGTATTCCCTTTATTTTGGGGACGTTATAATAAGTTATAGAGATTAAAACTATAATTTATAGAGGCTAAGTTATAGGCTTAAGTTATAATTAATAGAGGCTAAACTATAAGGTTAAATTACGTCGGTAGAGGTTAAATTATAAGACTAAATTATATCGGTAGAGGCTAAGGGAGAAAAATTCCGTTTTTTAATAAAATATAATATTGTAAAAAAATTATTTAATAGTTAACCTATATACGCTAAATTTAAGTAGTAACTAAGTCGGAATATTAATAAACGATATAAATACTATAAGAAGATTATTAGAAATAGTCGGATACTATAAAATTCTATAGGGAAGCGATTATTAAAGGTATAAAGACCGCCTAGGATACTACGAGGACCGCGTTAAATATTATAAATATAACGATATATAATTATAACGGATATTTAAGGGATATTCTAACGATATATATATTTATTAATAAGAGTTATAAAAGGGCTAAGTAAGAATAATAAATTATTAGATAATTTCATCGTCACCGCGTATAACCTAAAAGTACCTAAAGTGATTTACGATATATCGTTATACGTACGGAAGCGATTTAGCTGAAACTTAAAGAGTATATTTTATAAAGACCTTAGTTAAGGCCCTAAAAGTTTAATAATATTCGGTATAATAATTAACGGTTAATATCGACTTAAATATTAATATTTATTACTGGCTAAGTTATTAAGACCTAGGCCGTAGAGCCTCCGGATAAGCCCGTAGAGCCGCGTTTTAACGCTTATAAATATAGAATAATTTTTATAAAAATATAAATAAGCTCCTATAAAAAAGTTAGTAAATATTTATAGAGGGTAATTATTTTAGGCCTAAAGTTATATAAAAGATATTAAACTTAATTTTAAGAAGGGCCTTAATTAGGCCGTTAATAATTTACTCTATAATCGGAATATACGGAATTCTATTTCGCCTACTACGACTTTTTCGCGCTAGAAATAATACTAGATCGTAATATATTTAATACGGTTATGGTTTTAAGGGTTTTTGGCTAGGGCTATAATACCCTAATTATTAAGTATAAAATAGGCTAGTAGAGCGGAGTAGGCGGTTAATATAAATAATATAATAACGAGTACTATTAATATATACTAGCTTAAATCTCTACCGGAATAAAATATATACGTAATAGGTATTAATTATCTAAATAACCTCTTAAGCTAGATAACTTCTTTAATAGCCTAGGTCTAGCCTATATATTCGGCTTTATAAAATAGTAACGTAATAATCGGTTAGTACTTAAACTACTAGTTAATAATTATATTACCGAGATTAAATATATAATTAAAAATAGAATACTTTATATCGTAGTTACCTACCTAATTAGTATTAATATAACCCTCTAATAAAGCGAGTTAACTTTAGAAGACTAGTTTTAAGTATAATATACCGCGTAAATAACGGAAAATACGTTTTATAACTACCTAATAAAATTTATCGAGGTTAGAAATATAGCGATTTATTATTAATACCGCGTAAATAATATTAGGCCCCGTATTTATTATAGTATATATTAGTGAGATAACGGCTAATTAGTAAATAATAAAAGAAATAAATTTAGTTTAATATTTTTTATTAATCGGTATAAATTTAATTATAAAATTTATAAGGACTTTTATAACTTTAGTTTTATATATTATAATCTTTAAATACCCGCTCTAGATATATAGTTAATTATAGAACTACGGGCGGAAGTATTAGACGGATAGCCCGCGCACTAAAATTTATATAAAATAACTATTAACGTTAAGTGGAATAAGATATAAAATTATAATAAGGTTATAAACCGGTATATAATAAATATAGAATAGGATTATAAATAAAGGTATAATAAAGCTATAATAGATTAAATAATAGGGTCGTATACCGCGTATACTATAAAATAAACTATAGACTAACGATGAGGCATACTATAGAGTAGTAACGGGGTATACTATAGAGTAATAATAGAGTATACTATAGAGTAGTAATAGAGTATATTATGGAGTAGTAATAGAGCATACTATGGAGTAGTAATAGCGTATACTATGAAGTAGTAATGGAGCATACCAGAGAGTAATAAGGGGGTATACTATGAAGTAGTAATAGAGTATACTATAGAGTAGTAATAGGGCATGCCATGAAGTAATAGTAGGGTATATCATGAAGCAGTAATAAGGCGTACTATAGAGTAGTAATAGAGTATACTATAAAGTATAATAGGGAGTAATAATGGGGTATATTATAAAGTAATAGTAGAGTATAATAGAGAGTAATAATGGGGTATATTATAAAGTAATAGTAGAGTATAATAGGGAGTAATAATAGGGTATATTATAAAGTAATAGTAGAGTATACTAGGGAGCAGCAATAGGGTATACTATAAAGTAGTAATGAAGTATACTAGGGAGTAATAAGGGGGCATACTATAGAGTAGTAATAGAGTAGTAATGGGCCATACTTTGGAGTAATAACTGGGTATACTAAGGAGTAATAATGAGGGTATATATAGCCCTATTATATTTCGATATCTAGCCCTATAATAGCTCTGCTACACCCTCGTATATAATTCTATAGTATACTCAATAGTATACCCTATTATTACTCCATAGTATACCCTACTATTACTCTATAGTATACTCGATAGTATACCCTATTACTACTTCATGATATATTTCATTACTACTCTATAGTATACCCTATTACTACTTTGTAGTATATTTTATTATTACTCTATAATATACCCCGTTACTACTCTATAGTGTACCTTATCGTTGGTCTATAACCTATTCTATAGTATATACTATATACGACCCTATTACTTAATCTATTATAGCTCTATTATATCTTTATTTATAATCCTACTCTATATCTACTATATACCGGTCTATAACCCTATTATAATTTTATATCTTATTCTACTTGACGTTAGTAGTTACCCTATATAGATTTTAATACGCGGGTTATCCGTTTAATACTTCCGCCCGTAGTTCTATAATCAACTATACTTCCTAGTTAAAGGATAATGTATAATTCGGGCGATCGCGCGATACTTTAAAATCAAAATAGTGCGTAATAGGGCCAAGGTTAGTTATTCTATATTTATTATTTAAGCGTTATTTTAGTTAAGTAATAATATCTTTACCGGCGCTAGTAATTAATATATCGTCGATATATAATATAATTATTAGCTATATTTTATAGTTAAGAAATATACTAAAGTTAGCGCTTAAAGGTATAAAGCCTAGCTTAGCTAGGAAAGTTATAAAAATAGTATATTATACTCGAGGGGATTATTTAAACCTATATAAAATATATTTTAGGAAATATATACGGCCTGAATTATCGTCGAAACTAGTAGGTTATTCGATATAGATTTTACTATTAATTAGGTTATATAGGAAAGTAGTTTATATATTTATCTATTTAAGCTCTAGGTCGTAAATAACTATAATAATAAATAGTACTCTATAATTTATAAACTTAACTACTAAGGTAAATATCTCGTTAAAATTAATTCTATATTATTATTTAAACCTACGTACTACCTAGTGAGTTTTATAGCGAGTAATTTCGCTAGCGGCCCTATATTCAAATTTATAGACTTATTTACCTCGAAGTATCTTTCGGTTTCGGGGTAGATTTAATAGTATTTAGATATTCGTCGCTAAAAATAAATCGATTTCGGTATTTATACCGAGTTATTAATATATTTTATTAAAAGTATTAGTTATAACTTCTTTATATATTTTAGGCTTATAAGGCTCGGTAGGTAAAACTCTTATAAATAAAATTAATAAATTAAAGAATAGAGTAAGTTTATAAAGTTTTAAATATTTATCTTAAGTTAATAATATTACGGGCGTATTAACGCCGGAGCTAGAAGAATATTAGACCGGTTTTATATTAGATTCGGAATCTACGTTTTCTAGTATATTTACGTAAGTCGACTTAGAATTAGCGTCGCTAGCGAGATTTATTTATAGTTATTATACTAGTTATAAACCTAGCGTAAATTATAAATTTAATATAAGTAATTTTATTCTAAACCTTTATAATATAACCCGTTTAATTAGTCGTTATAATAGTAGTAAAGACTAAATAATATCCTCTACCGATTTAATATAACTAGGTTAGGTAGCTTTAGCTAGTTATCTATTATTATTATTATAACTAATATTATAATTATTAATATTAGATTTTAAATTACCCTATAGTTCGTATAACTTTGAAATGTTTTTATATCTCGCTATAATATCGCCCCTCTAACGGGGAACTATTATTAAGACTTTATTAATTAGCGGTATACTATTGTCTACGGTATATTTATTATTACTAGCGGTACACTCTTCGGTTTATTAAACCTAGGTAAAGCGAAGTACTTTACCCGTATATATTAATATATAGTAGAAGTAGTTATCCTTATAACCGATAAGTATACCTTTTTTACCGCGATTAATAAACTTTTACTAGTTTTTACCTATATTATAGTATTCCTAGTATAAACCTATTTGGTTAATATTATATAAATATAATAAATTAGGGCGTATTCTAGTAGAGTCTTAATAAAGCGTAATATCTATTATAATAATAAGAGACCGATTTCGTAGTTAATTCGCCGTAGAGATAAACTTTAGGATAAATTTTTTATCGAGTCCGTTATTAATTAATAAGATATATACTTTCTCGAGTAAGGTTTAATTAATATATTCTAATATATTATTCATTTAGGGGTTACTAGGGATAGAGTAATTTTAGACGATATTATATTCGAAATAATAATTAGTAAACTCGCCGTTAGTATATATAGGATCTTTATTAATATAAAGGTAATAAATCCTATAGTTTTTATATTCTTTAATACTTTTATAACTATAGAATATACCGAAGATATTTATTTTATAAGGGATAAAGTAGTAATAACTATATTTATATTTATCGTTAATAAACGTAACTATAAAACCGATATAGGCTTTTAGGTTAATAATATTATTATAAATAATATCGTATTTAAATCGTCTTTACCGCAGGCGACGTTTATATAAATACGCGTATATTTTAATAATATTATATATTTCGTAATTATTATCCTCTTTAACTTTAGATAAATCGATTCTATTAGTTACCTCTTTAAAATAAATATATAATATTATCTTTATTTAAGTTACCGAGTTTTATATATTATAAAATCAAGGCCTTAATATTTATAGTAAATAAAGCGAGTTAACTTTATTTATATATATATAAGATATAAAGATTATACTCTTAAAGGGTCGTAATAATATCTTTATATCTAATTAAAATCCCCTCTAAAATAAAGTCTAGTATATAACTAGCTCGTTAAAGCTTAGCGTACGAAATAAGATTAAACTATTATTAAGAACGTATATAACGTTATTAATTTATAAATACTAGATACCGTTATTATTTAAATATAATAATTTAATAATTTAATTATTATATAGTATTAGCCTACCCCTAAAATCGTTAATAACGTCGGCGCTCTTAAATTTAGTATATTCTATAAATATAAAGCGATTATAGGTAATATAAACGGTATAACCGGTATCGAATATTTAGAGTTAGGAGATATTAGAGTTAATACTAGTTAAGATATAATAGGATTTTATATTTCCTTCGGTATCGGCTTTAGCCCGTTTATAGAGCGATTTATCTTTATCCCTATTATTATTATTATCCTTAATAGTATTATTATTATCTTTACCGCCTCTACCGCCGCGGCTACCTCGACCGCGGCGGCTACGGTTATACTAATTATAATAACCGAGATTATTATACTATAGTTTATTATAAATAGTATAGTACCTAACTCGTCTTATAAAGTCGGTATAATATAAATAAAATCGAATAATTCTTTCCTAGTTAAACCTTTAAACTCGCTATTAAGTATTACGAATAACGAGAGTGAGTTAATTAATATTAACGGTACTAGCCTAAAGGTATAAAGTATTATAAAAGCGAGAGATTATTATACTAAAAAATATCTTAATTATATTATCGGTATTCAATAAATTATAATCTTCGGCGAAGGATTCGTAGTACCGTTAATATCCAATATTAAAATTACGATAAAACTATTAAATTATAATATTATTATTAAACTTAAAGTAATTAAACCCGTAAAGCTCGTTATGAATAACCTAAAATTTACTAGCGTAAAATAGTTACTAGGGCTATTATATTAAAAAGTAATAAATTTATTAAATTTATTTAAAGTAGTATATAGGTAGCCGGAGTTACGGGGTTTAAATTTATCTATAATTATCGTCTAAACTTATAAAGCTATCTTTTTAGTCTTAATCTTTATATATATTACCGGATTAACGGTACGACGAAGGATATTATAAATTATTTTATTATCGCTAAATTATTAATACGTAGCTTCGACTATATAATTAAGTTTATTAATATTTAGTTCTAAAACTTTAATGAAAGAATCTTCGAGGTATTTCTATAAATTTATAATATTAAAATTATTATATATCTCTTATTTTTATCGGACGAAATCTTTTATAGAGTTAGGTTTTTCGATTTTATCGAATATTTAAATAACTTTTAGGTACTATAATATAATAGTAATATTCGCGGAGTTAGGCTAAATAATTTAGTATTACTAAATAGTTTTAATATTAATTTATTTATAAAGTAGTTAAAGGTAACTAGCGAATTAAATTAATAATAGTATTTATATACTTTATTATCGTACCTTTTATCGTTATATACTTTTATATAAATCTTCTTAACCGTATATTAGGTCCGTTAGAACGTACGGGTTAAAAATCTCTAAAAAGAATATTAATATTTAGTTATAAAATAAAATAGCTTAGGCCTAAACGGTTATTATTTCCGTTTTAATAATCGTTATTATCGTAATCGTTCTAAACGACGTAACTTAAATATTAAAGAGTAGTATAATTAAGATTTATTTAACTATAAATTTATAAACGGAGGATATAAAAACGAGTAACTTTAATAATTATTTTAATAATAAGAATTACTACTATAATTTCGAGTTATAGTTATTATTTATATTTAATTACTTCTCCGATTACGGAGTTCGTAGTTTATCTCTTTTTTACGAACCGAAGAGAGCGGTAAAGGAGCTACGATATTAATTAATTAATAATAATTCTAGGTCTTAAATATTTATAGTTATTAATATATCGTCGGTAAAAATAATAAATTATATAAAGGGGTTACTCGAGTTTAATAATAATAAAGAGTTATTAGATATAACTACCCCCTTAAAGTTTTATTTAGGTATATAAAGAGTACGCTACTAGTATTAACTATTTTTGATAATTAACTACTTTCTAGTATTAGCTACTTTCTAGTTATAATAAAACTACTAACGATTAAGTTTTCTTCTAGCGGTATATAAACTTGATATAAGCGATTAACTACTTTCTAACGTATATTATATAATACGATTAACTATTTTCTGGTAGTTATATATATAATTTATTAAGTTATTCTCTAGTAGAGGCGGGGCCGGCGGAATTATATCTTATATACTAAGGCCTTATTTTTAAAAAAATCTACGGGCGTAATCTAGTATACTTTAAATATAATTAAAATAACGCGATAATATAATAACGCCGTGTTACTACTATTAATACTATAATAATATAGCGAGTATATAATGGATATATACGTAGAGCCCGGGCTTATAACTTATTAAATATAAATAAATAGAAATACTTCTTGATTAAATATATATAAAGAATAAAAGCGAATATATATATAAAACCTTAATACCAAGTATTACTAAGTATCTATTTACTAAGTAGTTACTAAATAGTCCTATATTTTTATATTCTAACAATTAATATTAAATATACCTCTATCGGAATTAATAAATAATATTAAAGAATAAGAGGTAAAAGAGATTTTAAAGAAAAGAAAGAAAAAGAGCGTAATCTAATACCTAATAAAATAAGTTAATTAATTAATTAAATTTAATTAATAAGAGAATAAAGACGTTATTATATATACGGAAAAACTACGTAAAATATATAATTAAAAGATAAGAATAAAGAAGATAATAAATAAAAATTAGAAATATTATTAATTAATAATTATAACTAGTTATTAATATTTACGGGTATTATAAATAGGTTATTTCTTAATCTTAATTTTAATAAATCTTTTTTACTATCTTCTCTTTTAATTTACGGATAATTTAAAAGATTTAAATAATCTTTAACCCCCTACCTCCTTCTTTAAACTAGATATATTAATATCTTTTTTTTAAATATTAATATTAGGACTTTTATATATAACCTCCTCTTTTTTCAAATCTCTATCGGAAATATATTAGAAGATATATTAAAAGAAATTATAAACTCGAGTTTAAAAGACTAATAAATCGTATATAATATATTATAATCGAGGGCGGGATCGACGATGAGGTTAATAATAATTTTAGAATTTATATTAAAACTAAAATTAAGATCGCTAAAATTATAATTTAATTTAAGAAAAGACTCGATAATATTCGTAAATAATAAACTAGACTAGAAGAAATTAATATTCAATAAATATTAATCTCGTATATTATTTATATTATAATAGATTATATCTTTAATCTCTTCTAAAGACGTGATAGTACGAGCTAATAATTAAAGACTTATTTATATTATACTAGCGAGATCGAATTTATTAAATTTTATTATATATACTAAAGCGTTAATACGCCCGCGGTATATTAACGGAATTTAGTAATATTAGTTATATATCTTTATAAGATAAAATATAACGAATCGGTAGATAAAGGTAGTGTAATATATAATAATAATTATCTACTATATTTACGCGGTCGTTATAGGAGAAGTTATCGTAACCGATATATTTTATAAAATATAAATAATAGGCTTCTAAAAGAGTCGCGGAAGATTATTAATATTTAATAATCTTTAGACGAAGAGTTATAATAAATATCTAAAGAATCGATATTATTAAAATATTAAATTATAATAAAAATTTATTATTATAATACGCGTACCTTACTAAATAAAATAAGATAAGAATTTTAGAAATTAATAATAAATAATAATAATATATATACGTAATTCTTTTTAAATAAAATAAATATAAACGAGACTAGTATTAATAAAGAAAAGAAGTTACTATATATATATTTAAATCAAAAGTTATTAAAAAGGAAAGTTTAAAAAGAAACTAAAATATATTAATTTAAACTCTTATATCGAAGTATATATAAAAGATTTATATTTATACTATAAATAAATTTATAGAAATTATATTATTAATTAGTTAATAAATTTAAATATTAGAAATATATAAAAATATACGTATAAGAAATTGATATAATAGTATTAAAGAAATAAAGTATTAAGAGTAGAGGCCGAATTTATAATTAATATTAAAATTTATTATTATTATATAATTTACTACTAGACCCTTTTCGGAATTATTTTATAAAATTTAGAATTTCCTTAAATTCTTATTAATCGATAATATATTTATCGCCTACTAAATACCGTAAACGAATATTTATCGTAAACGAGCTTCGCTTAATTATAAATAAAATAAACTAGAATATCTAGCGAGTCTACGAATTATTTATTTAATTTCTAAATTTAAATAAGGATTTAGTTATAAATTTATACGAATATATTTCGTTTAATTCGTTATAAACGGGCCGAGTAAATAAACTCGCGTTATATATATAAGTTAATAATATTTATTATAGAAATATTCTTTCCCTTATCCGCCTAATAAGTTTAAAGGATTTATCGAGATTTATAAATATATACGTTAATAACTATTAATTTATATAAATACGTACCGTTATATCTCTTTATAGGAATATAGAAGTAGTATATTCATACTTCGTCTTTAAATTTATTCTTTCCCTTATATATCCTATTAAGTTTAGAGGGTTTTACGAATAATTATTATTAATAAAAAATAATAATTATAAAAGGTAATTAATCTTTTATATTAATATTTACTAAGAAATATATATTCTATTTATATTATTTATTTATTATTCTTTCTCTTATTTCCTTTATAAGTTTAGTATATTTTCTTGAATATTTTAATATTTAAATTCGGGGCCAATTCCTTAAAGAGCGAGGTAATTATTATATTATATTAAAACTAGATTTTAATAGTTAAGATTCGGGCTAAAAATTACGTATATAATATATAATTTTTATAATAATTTTACTAATTAATAACGTAGTTAATAAGTTATTAATATTATAAATAAATACGTTATTTTATAACTAACGAGTTACTTTCAACTCTTAGGGTTCCTTAAGAAATAATTCTTCTATCGAGTAATAAAAATCTTTACTAAATCTATATATTTACTTTTATATTACTATATATCTCATGAACCGGTAGTAATTAAGTTCGTTTAGTTTAGCGGCGAGAATTAACTCTATAAACGAACCCTCTACTAGTTTATAAAATACCCTAGGTACTATGACCTAATATCTTTAATATAATTAATTTATAAATATATCGCCTAATATTACTAACGAATTATCGAATTTGTAATATTTTTTACGTATTATTATTAGAACTATATTATTGTATATAAAATAATATATTAATACTAGACATATCTTTATTAGAATTAACAAATAATATTAAAGAATAAAGAAATAATAGATTTTAGAGAAAAGAAAGATAAAGAGTATAATCCAATATCTAATAAAATTAACTATTTAAATAAATAATTTTGATTAATAAGAGAATAAAGACGCTATCTTATATATAAAAATCCTATATAATATATAAAATAAAAAAGTAAGAGTAGAGAATAAAATAAAGAAAAAACGGAAATATTGTTAATTACTAGTTATAACTAGTTATTAATATTTATGGATATTAATAAATAAGTTACTTCCTAGTTTTAATTTTAATAAATCTTTTATAATATCTCTTCTTTTGAAATACGGATAATTTAAGTTATTTAAATAATACAAAACTCGCCCCCTCTTTCTTTAAATTAAATATATCAATATTCTCCTCTTAGATATTAATATTAAAATCTTTTATAATATCTATTTTTTCGAATCCGAGTTATAAAATATATTAAAAGAGATATTAAAAAAACTCGTCGAGTCGATTTTAAAAAACAAATGAATTATATATAATATAATACGATCGACGGCTTAATCGATTCTAGGTATAATAATAACGGGATTAATAATAAAATCGATAATTTTAAAAATTATATTAAAAATAAAAATAAAGTCGTTAAAATTATAATTCGATTTAAAGAAATTTTCTAATAATATATTTAAATAATAAACTAGACTAAAAGATATTAATATATTACGAGTATTAAATATATATATATTACTTATATTATAGTAGATTATATCTACGATCTTTTTTAAATATATAATAGCGCGACTAAATAGTTAAAAACCTATTTATATTATACTAGCGAGATCGGATTCATTAGATCCTATTATATATATATATAAACTTTAACGGATTTTTATAATAAATAATATAACGGCGGAGCGTATTTAAAGTATCGTATTATTAACGATAAAGAAATAAAATATTAATACGCTCGAGGTATATTTATAGAAATTAATAATAATATTAATTATATATCTTTATAAAATATAATATAATTAATCGGTAAATAATGATACCGTAATTTATAATAATAATTATATATTATATTTACGTAGTTATTATAAAAGAAGTTATTATAACCGACGTATTATAAATAATATAAATAATAGGTTTATAAAAGAGTCGCGGAAAGTTTCTAGTATTTAACGATTATTAAATAAAGAGTTATACTAAATATTTAAAAAATCGATATTATTAAAATTTTAAATTATAATAACGAGATATTATTATAATCGTTATAAAAATAGTAATAATTATATTATTCTATTAGTTTTTTAATAAATAAAAAATCTTTATATATTAAAAAAAAATTATTTACGTATTTAAAATAGAATAAATATATAATTTTTTGAGATATAATTATATTTATATTTTCTATATACTAATTTTATTAAATCTAAAAACTTAATATTATATCTTTACTTACTATTATAATTAGCGCGTATATATATAGTATTTAATTTTATTAGTTTATTTATTTATCTTTATAATAATATTTACTCTAGATAACTCTTTAGGCCGGTTTTAATATTTCTTATTAAATTAGAAAAGTAATAAATTTATTCCTAGTATTATTATTTTATTCTACTACTATTAACTAGTTTAATTAATTTCTAATTTATTAATTAAATCTATTATTATTATTCTAATATATAAGTAATTTCTTTTAAATTATCCTTTCTAAATTAATTCCTAATTAATTCCTAATTAATTAGAATAAATTTAGCCTCGTTATATATTTATATACGTCGAGGCGGAAATAACCTTAAATATTATAGAAATTAATTGTCAATATATTGAGAATAGATTATTTATTTATTATCTTATTACGATTATAATTACTATATAAAGAGTAATTTTTCCTAGGAAAACTAAAGGCTTTAAGGGCCCGAGGAATATTATATTATAAATTAATTAATAATCGATCTCTAAATAATTAGAAGTTGAATATTTATATCTCTTTTATTTATTATAAAACGCTCGAGAAAGTTAGAGAGCGGCGCTTTAACTTTAGTTTTCGAAACTTATTTAATTATTCTAAGAAACTAATCTATTAATAATTTATTAATAATTGAATTAATAATATTATATCGTTTTCTATATTATTATTTAATATCTTATACTATCTTAATCGATTAGAAATATATTAGTAATATTATTCTAATTAATTAAGAATTTATTCTTATTATCGATTTTATCGAGTTCTTTATTTTTTCAATTTTCCCGTTAAAACATAAACGAATGTTACGCTATATAATTTTATATAATTTTTTAAAATACCGGGGTTACTAAGTTAAATCTAAATAAATAAATAAATATTTCATTAATATTAATTGAAAATATTATATTAATTAATTAGTAATTAATTTAATTTATAAATCTTCGATACTTCTCTTTTTTATTATTTATATATCGATAGAATATTTCTTTTATCTAAAATACGACCTCATCTTTCGAATTAATTTCGAATTAATTAGAAAAACCTAGTTTTATCTATATAATTAAATTCGAATTAATTATCTTTATTTTAAATAGGGGCTAGGCCTCTTTATAGTATTCGTTAATAAAATATTTTTAATATAAAACGTAACTAATAAGAATTATAATTAATACTAATTAATTAATATATATTAACCTACTTTAGTATATAATATTATAGAAGTCTATCCCTAATAAATTAATAATAGAATAAAATAGAATGAATAATATATTAGTAAATTTTAAAAACTCTTACTAAAACCTGAGCTATAGCCCGCGCGGATAGGGCTAGTAGTATTCTATTAGTAAATTTCCTAAATAAAAGTTATTAATAAAATACTACTAGTAATCTTAGTTTACGGATAAGACTATTAATATCCTATTAATAAATTTAATAAATCGAGGGCTTAAATAGGTTATTTTTAGTAAATTTAATAAATTAGTAATTTAGGTAATATTCTATTAATAACTTTTATAATTTTAATAACTCGTATATATTATTAATATATTAATAGTAACTTAACTCTATTATAAAATTAAAATAAATAAAGTTTTATTATTATCGCTATTAACGATAGCGATTTTTAGTGATAATTATTAACGCTAGCGACTTATCGAGCCCGGAATAATAAATTTTAGTGAAAATTCTTACGGGAGTATTACCTAGGTATATCTAGAAAGAGTATATATATAAATACCATAATATATTATATATTATAGCGTATACTATTAAGTATACTATTAAGTATATTATAAGGGGCTTTCGTCTAATGTTTTAGAGATTACTACGGGGGGTATATATCGTATATTATTTAAAATACCTTTACGTATACTATTCGTATACTATTCAATAATATATATAAATTACGTACGTTATTACGTATACTATAAGGTTTACTATAACCTATATTATAACCTATATTATAATATATATTATTACGTATATTATTACGTATATTATAGGGTATATAATAAGTTTATTTACCTAATATTTAAATTACTAACGATTTATCGAGTTACTAAATCTATTAATAATATATATTATTTATTAATAGGATTTTACGTAGACCCCCGATTTATTAATCCTATTAAACCTCGGGTCGGTATTTAATATAGAGTTTTAATATAAACCTATAAACGACTTTCTAATAAAACTAATAATATTTAAAATATATTAATATTTACTTTTAAGATTTATCGATATAAAGATAAAATAAATTAATAATCGATTAATTTATAATTAGTTACTAACTTATTAGTAAAAGAATAAAAGAGAGAAATAATTTAAAAAGGAAATCTAAACTTATAATTTAACGAATAAAGACTACGGATAACGAGAGTATATAATATAATACGTTAATAATCGAAGGATAACCGAGGTTTATTATATATTAACTTAATACGGCGGACGATAACTAAAGATAGAATAAAATTAAAAACCGAAAAATGAAAAACTAAAAATAATCTACGGCCCTACCGCGTAGGCGTTAAAACTAAATAATCCGCTACTAATAATATAGTAATTATATAATAAATCGTTTAGAATATAAGTTACGTACGAGTATAAATTTATTTTAATTATTTCTCGTATAAATATAAATCGTTATTAGGTTATTAATAAAAACTACTCCGTTTATTTAATTTTAGGTATTTTTTAGACTACGATTCTCTAATTAACTCTAAAGAATTATATAATAATATTTTAAAAATATAATATAATTATAAGTTATATACGAAGAGATTATTATTCCCGGTATTTAAATAATTTATTATATAATATTCTAAATTTAATTAAAGAACTAGTATTAGGTTATAGTACCTAGGGTATTTATAATAATATAAAAGTAAATATAAAACCTTGATAGAAGAATAATCTTTATATTTAGATAATAGAATTAATCTCTAAAGAGTTAGAGTAAAGGCTCCGAGCCTCTTATTTCTAAAAAGACTCCGGAGTACCGAAAACTATAATATAATACTATAATATAAATAGCGTAACTACGCCGTATACTTCTTTTATAGAATCTATATATTATATTTAATAGTTACTATAAAACTGGTTTTAGTATAATATAATAATTACCTCCCCTTCTAGGAGTTTCGCCCTCGAAATTAGTAAATATTAATTTAATACTTTTATATTTTTAACGAAAGAGTATAATATAGGAGAGTTTAAATTAAATAGGGTATACGCGTAATACCTACGCCTCCTATTTAACTTTATTAATTTCTTAGTTTTATAGTAGTAATATATTAAGGAAAAACCTCTAAACCTTATAGAAAAAAGGGAGGGAAATAAATTATATTTTAAAATTAATAATACGTCGCGTACGTTTCGTATACCGGTATAATTATATAATTATAGATTATACTAGGTATTCGATAAAAATCTTAAAACCTAAAGGGAAAAGTAAAGAAAAGAATATTATAATCGCTATCGAAAATTATAAATCTTTTTTACTAGTAGAGCTTTAACGATATCGGCGGTAAAGTAAATTATTCTACTCTATTATTTAGGAAGAACTTTAGTTATAAAAGTAAATACGTATAAATAAAGATCTTAGTATAAATATAAAATTATTATTAACTTTCTAACTTTTCTTCTTTTATAATATCCTATTATCTTTTATATATATAAACTCCTATATATTACTATCGATAATTATATTATATTTAGATTTTTATTAATTTATAATAGTCTCGGCTATATCTCTAATCTCTTTCTTCGAGGTTATAAATATTATATATATATTCCGTAGGTAAGGTTAGAGTTAATTATATTATAATTTAAATAAATCTTTCTTTTCTTTTTTTAAATTCTTTCTTTAATTTTATAATTATTAAAGTAAATAAATAGTTTATTCTATTTTTAAATAAGATATTTATTTATATTCTAAAAAAATTAATATTATCGTAATATTTATTTTATTTTTAAATTATTAATTCTATATTTTATTTTATTAGCGACGCGCCTATAACTAGATTACTTTAATACTTAATATATTAATTTAATCTTTATAGTATATAATATTAATAATAGTATTTAGATATTTAATATATTCTTAACTCTCGTTTTTTATAAAATAACCGCCCGCTCTACTTTTACCCCGCCTTTATCCGTATTTTTATACCTCCGTTACTCTAAGCGGATATATTTAAATAACTACGTTTTATATAATAAAATATTATATATAAAGTATATTTATTACGTAAAGAATAAGTATTTATATAATTTTATATATCGTTTATATTCTAAAATTAAATTATATTAACGTATTTAGATTCCTTTTAAATTTTAAATTTTAATAAATTTTCTTCTTAACCGTTTAGAACGTTAAGGCCTTAATTATTAAGAACTTAATAAATATAGGAATTATATAATAACCGTAGTTTAAATAGAATTCTAATTATAGGAGTTTTATAGAAGTATTTATAAACTAGAAATTAGGCTAGGGCTAAGGCACGCTAGCTTAATTAAATTTAATTATATAAAAGTATAGTAAAACTATAATATTACCCCCCTCCCTAAACGGGAGCTCCTAAATACGACTAATTCCCTATCGTTTATAAGTATTTTTATAAAAAGTATACGTTAGTATTAAGCGCTAGCCCTTTTTAGCCTTCGTTAAAGACGTAACTAGTAATATTATAACTATGACGTAAATCCGCCTCTTTAGTCGAATAGATTTAATTTATTAATAATAGTATTTATCCTAGTAAATAATCTTAGCTTAATATAATAAGATTAATTTATTAGTAATAAAACTAGTAGAGGTTCCTAGTTATTTAGTATTTAAAAAGATATATAGGGTACCGGCTTATTAGTATATTAATAATAAAAATTAATAACTAAATCGGGGTAGCCCGCTATTTCCTAATATAGTTATTATTTAAATATATCGTCTCATCCCTTATATTTGATTTTATATATAAGGTATCTTTTTTTACCTATTATAAAATCCTTCTTTCTATTATTTAGTTTTATATTTAGGACCTCTTCTACTTTATAATCGCTTCCCTTAATATCGATATATATTAGAGATAGTAGTAGGTTAGTTTATCTAAATAGAGGATCGCTCCCGTCTATATATAATAGCTATAGATAAAATATAGAGAAAATACTATTTATCGATTTAAATAATTCTAGTTTATATACTAAATTATTAATTACGCGAATAACTTTAAATAGTTTTAGATTTTTATAGTTTAAGAATTTAGCCGGTCGTATTATTTTAATATTTTTATAATTTAATATTATTAAGTCCCTTTCTTTAAATTTTAGTACTAGGCGGCGGTTTCTATTCACTTATTTAACTTATAATATTTATAACTATTTTAACTATTCTCGTAGATACTATTTTAATTTATCTATTTTTTCGATAAAATTATTAATTAGTTTTATTTCTTTTTTTATTCTTTAAGAGGCCTTTAAATTTTAAAGTATTAATAATTTAATTCCCGAACGGGGTAGATACCCCTTTATAGTTAAAAATAACTCGATATTTAACGAGGCGTTTTTATTAAAGTTAATTTCGAATTCGGCTAATAATAGGAAGTCTATTTAATTATTTTAATTATAATTAATATACGCGCGAAGGTACTATTTAAATACGGTGTTTATACTTTCGATTTAACTATTTATTTCGGGGTAGAAAGTCGTAGATAGTTTAAACTTAATATTAATTCGTTAATATAGTTTTTACTAGAAATAGGATATGAATTAAAATCCCCTATCGGATATAATAGTCCTAGGGTATCCTTCCTCTCGTTATAATTATTTAATAAATATTTATACTATAACTTTAATCTTTATAAAGTTTAATAATATAAATTTCTTTTTCTTCGATAGTCTATTATTTATAATTATAATATATTTATATACTCGCCTATACCGGGAATAGATTAATAAAGGTATAATAAAATCTATTAAAATATCCTAGAAATAATAGTCTAGTATTAATAGAGATTTTAATAAATTTTATTTACCTTTCCGGTATACCTTCGTTCTTTTATATATATAATAACTCTTTATATATCGAGCGACGCTATTAATAATTCTTAATTAATAATAATAACTATTAGATTAGTCGTATATAGTTAAATATCTACTATAATTTCTAGAGGGACTATTATATAGTTCCCTAATAATACTAGTACTTAATTCTAGATTATTTAATATATATAGATATTTACCTATATATAGTATTTTATTTAAGACTTTATAGTCTCTTAATTCTAATTTAATACTAGTTTTTATTAAATTTTAAAGTACTTTCTTTAAAATTAAATTACTTCGCGTTTATAATATATTAAATTAAATTATTATCCTTATAGGATCCCTTTATCCGCTATATAATATCCGATTTAGTAATAAGATTTTTAGTTTTAATTTTAGGTTTATTTAAAGTCCCCGATAATAATTTATTATTATCGATACTACTACCTTATTTATTTAAATCGTAGATTAATACCGCTAGATATAGAGTATTTTACTCGCTTTTATCGAGGAGTATAAAAATAAAGAAAATTATAAAACGAACTCCCTAATCTAGATATTTATATTTAAATAGAGTTTAATATTAGAATTTTCTTTTATTATCGTTATTTATTTCTAGTAAATCGCTTATTTTATAGGTAAAGTTATTAGGTTTTATCCCCTATATACTAGGCCAGTATATAATACGGAAGTTAAATTTCGATAGAAACTCCGTTTACCGCGCTTACCAGCGGTTAAGTTACTTTATAGTTATAAAGTATTCTAGATTTTTATAGTTAATTATTACTTTAATTAAATCTTTAATAAATATACTAACTAGCTCGGGGTATTATTCCTTAAATATTTATATAATAATTAATAATTCCTTATTATAGATTTTATAGTTATATTTTTAGAGTAATATCTTCTTTAATATAAAGACTACTAGTTATAATAGTCCTTAGGTATCCTTTTATAATAATACTACTATTATAACGTAGTTAGAGGCGTCGGTTTTTACTTATATTTCTTTATTAAGATTAAAATATACTAGGATCGAGGTAGATATAAATACTCTTTTTATTTAATATTAAATATTTTTTATTTTTTATTATCTAATATCTAGGGATATACGAAGTCCTTCTTTTTAACCGCTCGTATTAAATTCGATAATAGTACTATTATTCTAGAGTAACCGTCGATAAACCGTTAATAGAAATTAGTAAATCCTAGGAATATTTAAATATCTTTAATATACCTAGGAGTTTTCTATTATAAGATAATATTTATTTTTTTAGGATTTATTTTTAACCCGTCGGTAGTAATAATTAATTTAAAATATTTCACCTCTTTAATATAGAAGTCGTATTTATTAATATTAAAGTAAAGCCTAGTTTAATAGAGTATATTAAGGACCTTTCCGATATATTTAATATATTCGGTTTTACTATTACTATATATAAGGATATTATCGAGGTATATTAAATAAAAGATATTAAAACCTTCTTAAAGAGCTTTATTAATTAAGGTTTAAAATATATTTAATATATTATAAAGCCCGAAAGGTATTACTATATATTCGAATAATCTATATCTAGTAAAGAAAGTAGTCTTTTCTTCGTTATTTAATTTTATCCGGATCTTATTAAAAGCGGTAATAATATTAAATTTACTATAGATCTTAACCGTATATAGTCTAATAAAGGTCTCTTTTATAAATAACGGGGTATTCCTATTTTTAATTATAAAGACATTTAACGCCCGGTAGTTAATATATATATATAATCCTCTATTAGGTTTCTTAATAATAAGTACTAATATTATATATAAGAATATTCTCCTTCTAATATACTCTTTACCTAGTATCTTATTAATATATTCTTTAACTACTACGGCTTAGTCTCTTAATATATTATAAACTCTTTTTATAAATAGAGTAACTCCTTTCTATAAATATATCTTATAATTAATTACTCTATAAAGGGGAAGTTTATTTACTTCTATAAAATTCTAAACTTTAATCTATTTATAGTATATTTTAGGAACCTTTTATTTTAATTTAATAATAATAGCGGGGATCTTCCTTATCTTTTCGAAGAATTTTTCGTAATCTTCGGGCGATATAGTTACTACGTCTATAATAAATCTAGGCCTATATATATACTCTTTTTATATTAATCGCTTAGAAGTCTTCCGGTTATATAATTAAGACTTAGTTCTCTTCCCTTTCTACTATCCTTATATAGATATATATTAAGATTTTAGTAATATCTTTTTTATTTATAAATATTACTCGTTTCCCTTATTATTTTAAATCGTTATAGATAAGAGCGGGTTTAGTATATTATAGGTAATTCGATATATAATAGTTTAAATTAAATAGTATAGACCTATCTTTAAAAGAGATATAAGGGTTATATAATTCTAACTATAGTATTTTTAATATAAAATCGAAACAACCTAAATCCGTAACTAGATACTAGTATTCTTTAATATAATTATTAATAACTAATTTTATTTAGGTTATATAAATAATCGTCGGCGCTAGTTTATTATTAACTAACTTTAAATAATAAGGTTTAGTTAATAGAATAATTAGGAGTTTATAGAATATCGTAAATTTAATATCGATAAAAGTTTTTATTAATACTTTTATATTCGTAAAATATTTTACCTTAATTAACCCCCGTTTAGTATAGATTTTTTCTAGAAAATCTAGTTATCTCCCCTCTTAAAGCTTTCTAGAGGTATTATATAAAAATAATAAAACCGATACTAGGTTCTCTTTAATTTATTATTCTAATTATTTAATTTTTTTACGTACTTAAGTATATTTATCCTTAGTAGCGACTTTATTAAAGATAACTAGTTTTCCGAGTCGGAATTATTAATATTTATAATTTCCTTATTAATAAGTTTTAATCCCGTTATAACTAACTTTATAATTATTTAGTCTCTAGTTATAGGTTTTTAGTTTTTATAGAGGGCGTTTTTATCGCTAGCTCGGTATCTTTACTTTAGGTACTTAAAATAGCGATTTTTTTATTTAAAATAATTTTATATCTTTTATAAATAACGATATACACCGAATAATATATAATTATTACCGCGATTATTATTTTAACGATTACTCCTACCGTTATCTTCTTTTAACCTAAGAGTATTATAATACTAGCGGAGTTTTAAATAATAAGAATTATTAGTTTAATAGTATATTTAATAGAGCCGGTAGTAACTTTAATAATATAGGTAATAAACTCGTCGTTCTATTTTAAATTTATATCGTATTATCGAAGATATTTTACGAGCTCGCGGAACGAGGTATATACGGATTTATTAAATATCTTTAATCTTAAACACTCGGTTACTAGTCGCTTTAAATTAGATATTTTATAAATATCCGAAAACTATAATAAGGCGATCGCTATTAAGAATTATATAAAGAATTTATTAAATAATTCGTTACGTCTCTTTACGCCTATTCCGAATAAAAGATAATAGAGATTTATATCTACTTTTCTAACCTAGTTGTATTTACCGAATATATTATCTAGTTCTTCTACTATCTCTTTCGCCGTAAAATAAGAATTAATAGAGGTAGGGTCTATATAAACTTTAATAATATCGAAGGTTATTAATTTATAATAGTTTTAAATATAATCTATCTTATCTTTCTTTTATAGGAATAGGATAATACTTTAATAGAATTTTAAATTTAAGTATATCTTCTAGCTATTTTATTAAATTCTATTATATATTTTAAAGAATATAGGGATTTCTAGATATTTTTTATTATTATTAAAAAGTATAAAAAACCGAGCTAAATTAAAAGTCGTATATCGTCGACTATTATCGACTCTTAAATTATTATCGCTATTATTAAAGTTATCTATAAATCGAGTCTTTTTACGGGGACGCTTTTTTAGCTTTTATACCTCCTTTTTAAAATCTTATTCTTTTTATCGATATTAGTCCTTTAAGTCTTATATCCGAGTATTTTCTATTTACTCGTTTAATAGTTAAATTATAACTAGTTTAAACTACCTCTTTAAATCTAATTTATTCGATTTACTCTCTATATAATCGTGATTTATTTTATTATACTATTTATTAAGAATAACTATATTACTAGTTATACTTTGGATAGTATTATATTATAGGCCCTAGTTAGTATTAAAGCTCTCGGCGAGCTCTATATTACTCGCTATCTATATAAATTCTTTTTTATTATTATTATAGATAATAAACTTATTATCGTACTTACTAGGCTCGATAGTATATCTTCGTATTATTCTAGTATTTCGTTTTTTAGCGCGTTAATTAGGACTTTAACCGTCTTCCTTTTATTTATCCTTATCGGAATCTTATAGAGGAAAAATAGATCGTCCTTACCGACCTACGTTATTATCTCGAATAATCTAACTCTAAATATTATTTTATTAATATACTAAGGCGGATTTAAAACCTAGGCCCTTCGGGCCTACTTTTTATATTACGCTTTTTATAACTTTATTAAATCTTACTAGGATAAAAATTTAAAGTATAAAGAGTATATATTAATTACGATTATCCCCTTTATTAACGGCGCTCTCTCTCTATAAATTACTACTAATAGGTATTACTACTAATAAGTATTACTATTAATAAATATTATAATATACTCCGCCTTTTATATTAATAAAACTACGATTATTTTCTAGTATAACTTCCTTTATTTACTAATAAAAAAGAATAATTAGAATTATATTAAAGACTTAGTAAATATAGGAATTATATAATAACCGTAGTTTGAATAGAATTCTAACTATAGGAGTTCTATAGAAATATTTATAAACTAGAAATTAGACTAGGGCCAAGGCACGCTAGCCTAATTAAATTTAATTATATAGAAATATAACGAAACTATAATATTAATAAATATTTTTATAAATATATCGTTAAATATATAAAAGATATCGTAGCCTTTCTTTAGGAGATTAAACCTAGAAGTAACGATATTAAAAAAGAGAAAAATATATTATAATTAATATCTCGGTTTATTATAAATATCGGTAAATCTCAAAAACTCCTATTAAAATCTTAGTTACTAACCGCGCGGATAGGGTTAGTAGTATCCTACTAGTAACTTTTACTAAGAAAAATTATTAATAAGATATTATTAATAGCTTTAATTTACGGATAAAACTACTAATATCCTATTAATAAATTTAATAAATTAAAGGTCCGGGTAAATAACTTTTAATAAATTTAATAAATCGGGGGTCTAAGTAGTATCCTATTAATAATTTTAAATTAATTTTAATAGGATTAATAACTTTAGTAACTTATATATATTATTAATATATTAATAATAACTAGCCTTATTATAAAGCTGAAATAAATAAAGTTCTATAATCGTCGCTATTAACGATAGCGACCCTTAGCGACGACTATTAACGCTAACGACCTACCGGGCCCGGAATAATAAATTTTAACGAAAGTTCTCGCGGGGGCGTCACCTAGGTATATCCGGGGAGTATACGTATATGAATACCATATTATTTCGCATACCATGGCGCATGCCTTGGCGCATGCCTTGGCGCATGCTATAATTGCGCATACCATGGGGGGCTTTCGTCTGATGTTTTAGGGGCTACTGCGGGGGGCGTATATCGCATGCTATTCAGGATATCTTTGCGCATGCCATTCGTATGCCATTCAATGGTATGCGCAAGCTGCGCACGCTATTGCGCATGCCATGGGGCATACTATGGCCTATACTATGACCTATACTATGGCGCATGCTAATGCGCATGTAAATGCGCATGCTATAGGGCATATAATGGGCCTATTCGTCTAATATTCAAGTTACTAATTATTTATCGAGTTACTAAACCTATTGATAGTAAATACTATTTATTAATAAGACCCTACCCGGACCCCTAATTTACTAATCCTACTAAACCTCGGGTCGGTATTTGATATAAAGTTTTAATATAAACCCGTAGACGGTTTTCTAATAGAGCTGATAACGTTTAAAATATATTAATATTTACTTTTAAGATTTGCCGATGAATATTAAAGATATAGATAATATCTTTTATACTTTAATAAATTAATATAGTTTAGATATAATTTATATATTAATTATATTTTAGGGAGAGATTATTACCTAGGATATAAATATATTTTAAAATAGAATTATATAATATGAATCTAACGATTTATTTAAATCGATAAACGAAGATAAAGTTAATAATAAAGATAAAGATAAAGCTGAAAACGAAATTTATATATATTAAATATAAGATACCTCCGAATACGACTCTTCTCCTAGTCTTAATCCCGTTATTAATTAATTTAATATATCTATTTTTAATGATTTTAATAATATCGACCCTACTTTTCTTTTTAATAGTATATAACGAGTTATAATATCTAAATATAAAGTTTTTTTAGTTAAGGATATTATTACTCGCTCTAATCCTTTTAAAAGTCGCTTTTAATACGACGGTATAAAGGGTATAAATCGTTATATATTAAAAAAAGTAATATCTTTTTATAAGGTTTTTAAGGAAGAAATTAAAGAGAAAGTTAATAACTTTAATTTTAATTCTACTTCTCGCTTTTATTTTCTAGCTCGATTCCCTAGCCGCGGTTATTATAAATAACCGAGTCTTAATATTAAGAAAATTAATTATTTTAGATATAAACCTACCCGCGAGCGCCCCGTTAATCGTAAAGATATATTTTACTCGAAATTTATTAGTAAAAAGTAATTAATAGTAGTTAGCGATTAATAATATTTCTTTTTTTTACTCTTTACTTTCTATATCTTTTCTATCTTCGTATTCTCTTCGAATACTTTTTATAGTTCTAACGCGTTATTTAAAATATTTATATTAAAATATTTATTAAAGGTCTTTGGTTATCCTAGTTATTTTATAGAATAAAATACCTCGCCTTTTATTTTCTTCTTTTTTAGTACCTTTTTTATTTCTTATTCGTTCGTATTATTTATTAATTCCGGTAAAGGTATATTAAAAATCGAAATATTACTTTATTATTAATAATACGACTCTAAAAATAATATATAAAAAATATTATAAATTCGATAACTAGTTAGTAATATTAGGTAGTATATTTATATTTTAATAATATCTAAAATCTTAAATAGTCTAATTACTTTATAAAAGAGTTTCTTATTTAATTATTTCTATATTAAGTTTTTAATTAATAATAATATAAGATTATTTATATTAAATAATTTCGGTTTATATCTTTTATTATAACTACGCTTTTACGCCTCGACCGCGATAATTTAAACTTTTATCAAATATTTTCTTAAAATATTTAATTTTTTAATTCTTTTTTATATCGATAGTATTTCTCCCTCGTACGTCTCGCCCTTAAAACGCGGTTTAAGAGATAAATTATAACTATATATAATTATAAATAGTATTTATTTTATTATTATATACTACGTACTATAGTATATTTATTTTATTATAAATAAAAGTATTACCTAGTTATTTTACTCGCTTAAATAAAAGGTTTTTGAATATTATTTTAAAGTTCAATCTTAGTATTTTATCTATTTATCCGTTTATAGATAAAATACGATATTTAAGTACTTTTTAATTTTTATTAAATAATATACTTTTAATTAAAATATATTTATAAAAATAGAACCTCTATTAGAAATAATCCTATTAGGAACTCTAAACTTTAAGATTATTTTTTCGAATATTAACTCTATTAATCCCGTAAAGTTAATTATTTTAATAGTTAAAATATATTATAATATCTTTATATACTTATTTATAACTATAAAGATTATATTATAAATATATTTATATTATTTATTTAGAGATAAATTAGTAATAAAATTTATTATAATTTCCTTTTACGGCCCCGTAGGATATAATAGAGAATTAATCTCGTTATAAAAGTGGTATCGATATATTTTAACCTATTAATTTATATTATATATATCGATATATTCTTATATATCGGTCTTAAAAGTACTTTAAAAATATTTTCTAATAAATAACTCTGTTATTTTTTTAATATTAAAGTACCCTATTAAAATATTATTATAATAATATTCTAATAACTCTTCGCGGACTAATTCTTCTTTAAATATATAGATTTTACTATTATATTTAAGAATTAATACAAAATCTAAAGTTTATACTCTAGCGGAATATTAATAATTCGTTTATATAATTTCGATGATTTTTATTTACGAGAAGGAATTATCCTTTTATAAAATACGAATTATTTTAATTATTAATAAACTTTTAGCGTTATAAATTATTTTATAAAATACTATTAATTTAATAATAATATATAGAATAAATAATCTATAGTTTATAGTTTTGATAATAAAGTTAAATAATTCCTCTATTATATTATAATCGATTTAAATAAGTATTTTATTTAAACTCTTTAGAATTTCTTATTTAAATATTAAGTCTTTAAACCTAAATAAATATATTATCGAAAAATATATCTTTTTTATAATAAACCTTAAAGACCTTAATAATATAAATTTTATATATACTAGGTTTTATATAATATCTACGGATATATTATTTAACGCCGGCGAAATATTATTTATATTTAAATCTTTTATATCTACGAATATATTTTATATTATAATGAAAATAGGGCCTTAATTAATACTTTCTAAATTTAATAATTTCTATTATAGTATAAATAATATATTATCTAAAAAGTTATCTTAGACTTTATAATTAAAATAATATAAAAGGTTATCGGTTAAATTACTTTTCCTAGAATAATACGAAATTAAGAAATTAAAAGATAAAAGTCTTATTATTTAATATATTTAATAATTATTTAATTAGTTAATATTTATAAAACCCCTTAAATTATTATAATTAATTAAGATTTCCATTTTATATAAACTACTCTCGAGGTAGTATCGTTATTATTTAAATATTATAACGATTATAAAGAGTTTTTTATTATAAATCTCGTATCGAATTTCTAAACCTTATATTTTATAGGATTAGAAAGCGATAGGATATTATTCGTTATTATTTTATAATTACGTTAAAATCGTAATTATAATAAAATTAGAAGTATTTATTTTAACCCGAATTTTTAATTCTAGATTAAAGTATACGAGAATAAATATATATAAAAATAAATCGCGAAGTAAATAAAACATTTACTTTATCTCTTTAAGTTATTTAAATAAACTAAATTTATTATTATTTGAATTACTTTTAATAGACCCGTTAATAGGCCTATTATTTATAAATAATAATAAATAAATTAATAATAAAAATTAATAAAGCCTAAAAATATTTATATATTATAAAAGGATTTTAGTTTTGGCTAGGACTAAATTATATTAATCCTACGTTCGTTTATTAATATATTTTCGGTATTTATAATAAATTTTAAAAACTTAATTAATCGAGTAAAGAACTCGTATTTCTTAAAATTTATAAATAAAGAATATTTTTATAAGCGTTCGAGTATTTATTATATATAATTTATATACTCCTCTTTTAAATTTGAATAAATCAGGATATTATTTAAATAAATAATATAAAATATATTTATTAAACTCGTTAACGATTTATTAATATAAATTTAAAAAGTAATAAATATATTTATTAAACTAAATAATATTTATCGGTAAATCTTAAAAACTCTTATTAAAACCCTAGTTACCGACCGCGCGGATAGGGCTAGTAGCGTCCTATTAATAACTTTTACTAAAAAAAATTATTAATAAGATATTATTAATAACTCTAATTTACGGATAAGGTTACTAACGTTTTATTAATAAATTTAGTAAATTAAGAGTCTAGGTAAGTAACTTTTAATAAATTTAATAAATCGGGGGTTTAAATAATATTTTATTAATAACTCTAAATTAATTTTAATAAAATTAGTAACTTTAATAATTTATATATATTATTAATATATTAATAATAGCTAGCCTTATTATAGAGTTAAAATAAATAAAGTTTTATAATTATCGTTATTAACGGTAGCGACTCTTAGTGATAATTATTAACGCTAGCGACCTACCGGGCCCGGAATAATAAATTTTAACGAAAGTTCTCGCGGGGGCGTTACCTAGGTATATCCGGGGAGTATATATATATAAATACTATACTATTTCGTATACTATGGCGTATACCTTGGCGCATGCCTTGGCGTATACCATAATTGCGCATACTATGGGGGGCTTTCGTCTGATATTTTAGAGGCTACTACGGAGGGCGTATATCGTATACTATTCAAAATATCTTTACGTATACTATTCGCATGCCATTCAATAGTATGCGTATACTATAGAGTATACTATGGCCCATATTATGGCCCATACTATGGCGCATACTAATACGTATACAAATGCGTATATTATAGGGTATATAATGGGCCTATTCGTTTAATATTTAAATTATTAATTATTTATCGAGTTACTAAACCTACTAATAGTAAATACTATTTATTAATAGGACCCTATCTAGACCCCTAATTTACTAATCCTACTAAACCTCGGGTCGGTATTTAATATAGAGTTTTAATATAAACCCGTAAACGACTTTCTAATAGAGCTAATAATATTTAGAGTATATTAATATTTACTTTTAAAATTTACCGATATTACTATATATTCGAAAAGATTATATTATATATAAAATATTATCTTTTATTTATCGCCTTCTTTAATTTTTATTTAATAATAAATATCTTTTAAATTAAATTTCGTAAATTATATAATATTATTTAAACGGTTTAGTGTCTTACTAATTAAGAGTAATAAATAACGATTTTTAATAATAATTTTATTAAGACCTCGATAGTCGATATATAATTATAATCCGTTATTTTTTTTTAAAATAAAAAGGATAGAAGTTTTTATAAAGTTTATAGAGTATTTAATTTAACCCTTTATTAAAGCGTCGTCTAGGTATTTTCTTAACTTTATTAATTTTAGGTTCGATAAATTATAAAGCGGCCCGTATAACGGGTTACTCTTTATATTAATTATATAATTATTATCTTTATATAATAGTAATCGACTTGTTTCTTTATCTAAAAAGATATCGTTAAAATTTATAAATTTATCGGGTAGCGTAGGCGGTACGATAGTATAATTATTAGAAGATATTATATTAATAATAATATCGTATTTCTTAACCTCGTTCCTATTAATAGGATTTTAATTAAAGGGACTAGCCTTAATATAAATTAATATATAAATAATTAACTACGTTTTTAATAATTTTATAAAATCTTTAAATAATTTTAATATATATATATTCGATACGATACCGAACTATTAAATATATATATTATAATCGGTTTAAATCTTTTCTTTTTCTATAATTAATATATTTATAATAATAGACGAGTCTTTTTTATTAATAAAAAAAAATTATTATATTTTTTAGTTTATCTCTATAAATCGGTTAGACGGTAAATAATATTATAAATATTATAATAATAAATAAATTACCCGCTTATTTATTCAAGAGTCGGTAACGGCTCGCTCTCGATATACTTTAAATTATATTATTATATAAATATTTTATTAATAATATTTATCTCCGCTCCTAGATCTTTATTTATTTTAATATAAATAATTTATATATTAATATTAATTAAGTTCGTAATAACTTCGTTATTAATATTTATATTCGGTCGGGTTTTTATTTCTTTTTATTCTTTTAAAATAAAGATTTCCTTAAGGGTTTATTATTTTTTAACTTTATAATATAATCGCTAATATAATTAATAATCTTTATTTTCTTCTCCGGATATTTATTAGAGTAATAGCCGAATTTATAATAATTAAAATACTTAATATTCTTAGATTCTTATCGCTCGCGCGAGTTATATATATTTTATTTATATTTTTATAATTATTATTATTAGAATCTTATCTCTTTATATTAAATTTATCTTTATTATATCTATTTTTTAACTTTTTTTTATACCTTTTCCGAGATCTTAATTAATTATTTTAATAATTATTTTATATTTTAAAGTCCCGATTAAGATTACGTTTATAATATACTATAAAAAATATAAATTCGGTATACTTAATAAGAATATTTTAGGCTCGGTTAATTTCTTTTAAAATATCGGGTCTTAAATAAGTTATTAAATAAATTATTTATTACTCTTTATTATAAAGAGGTAATTCGGTTTTTAAAGTATTAAAATCTTATATTAATTAATTATTTCTTTAACGTATATATTAATACTTAAAATTCGTATTTATAACTCGGTTTAAAGAGTTTTTAATTATATTAAATAAATAATTCGGAAAAATACTTCTATATTAATATATTTATTAAATAAAGTTCTTTATATTTATTTTATAACTTCTTAATTTACCTCTTTAAATAAGGTATTATATATAAAATTTTCTTTTTATTTATTTATTCGAAAATTTACGGGTATTAAACGGAACGTAGTCTTTATATTATAAATATATTTTTAATAATTTTATAAATTCTTCCTATAAAAATCCCGTAGTTTCGATAATCGTAAATTACTTTAATTTATATTAAGACCGATTTAATTATAATTTACTATCGGGCCGTTTTCGTCTTTTATATTTAATTTTTAAAAATTATCTTCGATTTCCTTATCTCTTTTATTTATAATAATACGTCGTAGATTTTCAATATTCTTTTAAATTATAATAATAAAGGCCTTTTTCTTAAAGACTTTCTATTTATATTTTAATTCTATAAATTATTAATCTACTATTAAATTAATATTCTTTAATAAATCTTTTATATTTTCGTTTAAAGTATTAAATTAATCCTATATATCTCGTCTTTAAGATAATTATTTCTAGAAAGTCTTTTATATTTTTAACGAATTATTATTTAAAAAGTTAAGAAAGATTAATACTATTAAGTTATAATATTTAGAGTATTTATAATAATATAAAAGTAAATATAAAGTCTTAATAAGAGAACAATCTTTATATTTAAATAATAGAATTAATCTCTAAAGAGTTAGAGTAAGGGCTCCGAGCCTCTTATTTCTAAAAAGACTCTAAAGTACCGGAAACTATAATATAATATTATAATATAAATAGCGTAACTACGCCGCATACTCTCTTTATAGGATTTATATATTATATTTAATAATTACTATAAAATTAATTTTAATATAATATAATAACTAGGGTTTAATTAATATTTAAGATAAATTATATATAATAACTTTTATTTAACTAGCTTTTAAAGATTATATAATAATATTCTAAAAATATAATATAATTTTAAATTATATACGAAGAGACTATTTTCCTAGTATATTAAGAGTTTATTATATAATTATTTAAAGTTAGTTAGGGAATCGTAGCCTAAATAATATCTAAAATTAAATATATATAATAAAACTCCTATTTAACTAACTTTAAAGTATTATATAATAAATCGTCTTTAATATAAATTATATCGTAATCGATTATAGAATATTTCCGAGGATAATAATATAATTAATTTATATAATATAAATAATAGGGTTAAGAGTTTATATTAAGAATTCTTTATATAATTCTTTCCCTTTCTTCTTTTTTCCTCTCTATTATAAGATTAAACTCTCGAAATATATTTCTTTAATTATTTAAATTTATTTATAATACGAGATATTAAGTTTTTAAAATATACTCCTCTAATTATTTATATTTATTTATTATACGAGATATTAAACTCTCGAAATATACTTCTCTAATTATTTAAATCTATTTATTATATAAGATATTAAGTTTTTAAAATATATTTTATTTTTATTTTATTTTTATTTCCCTCGCTCTTTTTACTACTTTAAATTATAATCTTCTTTATTACCTTCGTCTAATTTCTTATATAACTAGGTAGCGGAGTATTATTTATTTTTATATAATTAAATTAACGAGTATTCCTAGTTATTATATAATTAAATTACCGAGTATTTATTATTATACGAGTAATGAGCGTAGTTTTATCGACTTTTATATAAGAGATAATAAAAGTAGTTTTTATTTATTATAATATAGACTCTAAAGTTTACTATAGAATAATATTAAAAAAGAATTTCTTAATAGAGATAATTAATTATATTTATATTATTCGTAGTAAACTCTAAATTTCGATTTTATAATATTATATAAATCCGATTATTTAATAAAAGAGGTACCGAAGATAATATTATATAATCGAAGTAATAACGAATTAGATTTTTAAGAAATTTATTATTACTCTAAAAAACTTTATATAAAACTATTTCTAGGTTAATATCTAAGACTCTAGTTCTAATTTTAGATTTTATATATAAGATTCGTTTTTAATTATTATACGAGGTTTATTTTTAATTATTATATAAAACTCGTTTTAATTATTATAATATAAAGCTCGTTTTTTATTACTATATAAAACTTAGGTTTAGATTTTATTATATAATAACGAGGTTCTTTTATTATATAAAGACCCGGTTTTTATTTAATAAACTACTTATCTTCTTCTTTAAATTAAAACTCCGGTTTAATTATTAATAAACTAAATTATTTAAGAGGTATTAATTTTTAATAAACTAAAATAATTATATATTTTTTATTTTTATTCGTTTTTTTAGACTAATTACCCTCGAAGAATTATTTTATTATACGAGCGTAGGAAGTATTTTTAGATAATCTATATAAAATTTTATTCTTAACGACTCGAGTAAGGAATTATTTATTAATAAAAATTCGGTAGTCGTAGTATAATTTACGAAAGTATATTCGTTCTAGTAGAAAAATATTCTTAATAAAATTAAAATAATTTTGAATTTCGTGTTATAAGATATAGATAATTACCGAATCTAGGAAATATATAATATAAATATATTATATAATTAAGAAATTAAAGAGCCGAAATATCTAAAAATTTAATATCGAGTTAATATATAATATTATTATTTAGGATATCTCTAATTAAAGTAGATTATACCTCACGTAATTATATTTATATATTAATTAAAATTTCTTAATTAATTAATAAAGCCTTCGCTTTCTAATCTAGTAAAGAGTACCGAGTAAAGATAATTTATTATTCTAATTTAATAATATAATTTTAATTATACGACGCGAACCTCTTCTTTTACTCTAGCCTCTTATATATATAGAAGAATAATATATTTAATATAAATAATTATTAAAAATTAGCGCTTTATTTATTGTTTTAATCGGCTAGACTTAAATAATTATAATTAATATATTTACTATCTAATTTATTCGAATTTAGATAGAATCGGCTTTAATTATTATATATAAATTAGAAGTTTATCTATACGACGTTTATTCTTATAAATAAGAAAGTCGGTTAATAATAAAATAAATTAAATATAAATTAATAATAAAATAAATTAAGTATAATTTATTTTAAGTAAATTATCGATATTAATTATTTAATAAACTTAATTATATAATAATAAAAAGATAAGACTAAAGTTTATATTAATCGAGGATTTATAACGTCGTAGAGTTTATAATATCGAAGATCTCGAATATATATTTATTAAGAGTAGAGATATATACGTATTTATATCCGAGATTTATCTTTATTTAAATCTATTATATAATAAAGTTAAGAGGAAATTAGAGAAAAAATAAATTATTATATAATAAAATCTAAATTTTAAATACTATTATATAAGAAAGTTAAAAGACTATTATATAAAAAGATTTAAAAACTACTATACGAGAAAGTTTAAAAACTATTATATAAAAAAGTCTAAAAATTATTATACGAGAAAGTTTAAAAGTTATTATATAAAAAGGTCTAAAAACTATTATACGAGAAACTCTAAAGATTATTATATAAAAAACTCTAAAACTACTATATAAGAAACTTTAAAGACTATTATATAAGAAATTTTAAAAACTACTATACGAGAAAGTTTAAATATTATTATATAAAAAATTTTAAAATTAAAATAAAAGATAAAATAAATTATTATATAAAAAAATATTTAAATAATATTTATTAGAGTTTTTAACTAGGCCTTAAAGAATTTAGATAAAACTTCTTTATATAATAAATTCCTTAATAATATATTATAAATCGGTCGTTAATTTAGTTTATTTTAATTAATTTTATTTTTTAATTTCGAATATTATTCTAATCTAAACTCGTACCTACTAATTTCGTAATTAATAATTACATCTACAAAAGTGTAGGGTAGGCTTTGAGCGCTATGAGCGCTCGTGAGCCGGTTGAGCTGGTTTGAGTAGGGTGATACTATGTCTTAACTCTAAAGCGATATAAGCGCTCCTGAGAATATTTTTGGCCCGTGAGAATGCCTAAATTTAGAATGCGCCACCAACATGGCCCCCATGTATGGCCCCACTTATGGCCATGGCCCTATTCCATTCATGGCCATGGCGCATTCCATTCATGGCCATGGCCCCATTCCATTCATGGCCATGGCGCATTCCATTCATGGCCATGGCCCCCTTCCATTCATGGCTAAGGCCCCCATTCATGGCCAAGGCTCTGTCGCTGTCGCAACCTACAACTGCGCCTGGTAAGACGTCGCCATATATCCCGTGACGTACAGCCCGGGCGTCACCCCCGCGTAGATTTCGCGCGAATCGATCGAATCCGGGAATCAAAAGTTACTGGCGTTGGGGGTGGTTCCGGGGGGTCGCTGCCGTCGATAGGGGCGATCATGGAACATCATATATACGCATATGTATAGGCCATAAATGGGGGTATGCGCGCATC
>JAABUS010001177.1_pt1 | contig 59287 bp, 68 predicted proteins | sample 5560161 | NCBI WGS metagenome assembly JAABUS01 (sample SAMN10711885, study PRJNA513376) | rock metagenome | isolation source: Antarctica rocks | place: Antarctica: Victoria Land, Trio Nunatak nord | collected 2016-01-04
ACCTCGTCGACGCGCTGCGCACGGACGCCATCGGCGGCGCCGCCCTGGACGTGACCGACCCGGAGCCGCTGCCCGACGGCCACCCCCTGTGGCAGCTCCCCAACTGCATCATCACCCCGCACGTGGGCAACACCAGCGAGATGGCGGTGCCCCTCCTCGGTGCCCGCATCACCGAGAACGTGCGCCGGTGGGCCGCCGGTGAGGACCTCCTCGGCCCGGTCGACCCCACCCTCGGGTACTGATCAGGCGGTCCGGGCCCCTTTGCCGGTCACCATCGGGTCGTAGCACGGGTGGAGGATGCTCGGCTGGGCGAGGGCGGGCTGTGCGAGCGCCCGGCGCACGGTCAGCCAGGCCACGACCCCGCCCACCACGCACACGCCGGCGCTGATCCGCAGGGCCGTCCGGAAGCCGGCACCGAGGCCGGCGCCCCCGCCGGCGAGGTCGACGCCGGCCAGGGTGGGCAGGAGGGCGACCGACAAGAGGGCAGCCACCCGGGCCACGGCGTTGTTCACCCCGGAGCCGACGCCGAGGTGGTGGTCGTCCACCGCAGCCAGCACCGCCGCCGTCAACGGCGCCACCGTCGTCGCCAGCCCCAGCCCGAACACCACCAGCGCGGGCAGGACCGTGCCCACGTAGGTCGAGCCGGGCTCGACGCGGGACAGCAGCAGCAGGCCGGCGGCGATCACGATCGGGCCGACGGTCATTGGGAGGCGCGGGCCGATGCGCTGGGCGAGCTGGCCGGCGCGGGCCGACAGGGCCAGCATGAGGACGGTGATGGGCAGGAGCGCGGAACCGGCCTCGATGGCCGAGTAGCCGAGCCCGAGCTGCAACTGCAGCACGAGGAGGAACGTCGTCCCGCCGAGACCGGTGTAGACCGCGAGCGTGGTGAGGTTGGCCCCGGTGAACTGCCGTGAGCCGAAGACCTCGAGCGGCAGCATGGGCTGGCGGGAGCGGCGCTCGATGACCACGAACGCACCCACCATCACCGAGCCGACCAGCCCGGCGACCACGTCGGTGACGCCGACGCCGCCGGCCCCCTCGATCAGGGCGTAGGCGAGGCCGCCGAGCCCGAGCGACGCCGCCATCGCGCCGGGCAGGTCGAGGTGGCGCACGGCGTCGGCGTCACGGCTCTCGGGGACGTGCCGAAGGGTCACGGCCACCGCCACGGCGGCCAGCGGAAGGTTGATGAGGAAGACCAACCTCCACGAGGCGGCGTCGACCAGCCACCCGCCCACGAACGGGCCGACGGCACCGGCCACCCCTCCGAAGCCGGACCAGGCGCCGACGGCGCGGGCACGATCCTCGGGGACGAAGCTGGCCGAGAGGATGGCCAGGCTGCCCGGCACGAGCAGGGCGGCGGCGGCACCCTGGAGGGCCCGGGCCGCGATCAGGGCACCACTCGTGGGAGCCAGACCGCATATGGCCGAGTCGACGGTGAAGCCGATGAGGCCGGTCACGAACGTCCGGCGGCGGCCGTAGAGGTCGCCGAGCGAGCCCCCGAGCAGGAGCAGGGCGCTGAGGGTCACGAGGTAACCGTCCAGGATCCACTGGAGCCCGGAGAGACCGGTGTCGAGATCGTCCCCGATCGTCGGCAACGCGACGTTGACGACCGTGCCGTCGAGGAACGCGATCCCCGAGCCGAGCACGGTGGCGGCGATGACCCACCGGCCGGCGGGCGTCCCGAACCGGATGCTGCCCGCTGGCTCCACGACCGACGGCAACGGTCTGGCACGTGGCGGCATTCCGCGCCACCGTGGACCGGTGGCCGATGCAACTCCCGAGCTCGACGCCGGTGCCCTGGTCGGCCTCCTCGCCGAACGGGACCGCCTGGCGGTCGTCGCCGCGCTGGCCCTCGGCGCCGGCACCGCCGACGAGGTCCGAGCCGCCAGCGGCCTCGACGCCCGGCGGGCCACCACCGCCCTCGAACGTCTCGTGCGGGCCGGGCTCGTGGTGCGCGGTGGCGACGGCACCCTCGTCCTGCTGGCCGAGGCCTTCGGTCTGGCCGCCCGCGCCTCTGCTCCGCCACCGGTCCCGGAGGAGCATTCCGATCAGCCAGCCGACCGCGCCCGCGTCCTGCGCACGTTCGTCCGCGACGGCCGCCTCGTGCGGATGCCGACCGCCCACGCCAAGCGACTGGTCGTCCTCGACCGGGTGGTGCAGGACTTCGACCCCGGCCGCCGCTACCCCGAGCGGGAGGTGAACCGGGTGCTGCGGCGCTGGTTCGACGACGTCGCCTCCCTGCGGCGCGGGCTGGTCGACGTCGGTTACCTCGACCGGGCCGCCGGCGAGTACTCGCGCGCCGGCGGCACGGTCACCCCCGGCCCGGACCGTTGACCGACCACTACCGCACGCTGGGCGTCGGGTCGGCGTCCTCACCCGACACCATCCGCCGGGCGTACCGCGACCTCGCCCGCCGCCTCCACCCGGACCACCAGCGCGGCGGGAGCCCGGCCGAGCGGGCCCTCGCCGAGCGGCGCATGCGCGAGGTCAACGCGGCGTGGGCCGTCCTCGGCGACCCGGACGCCCGTCGCCGCTACGACGCCTCCCGGGCCGGTCCCGATCGGCGTCCCCCGCCCCCGAACGAGCCGCCCGCCGAGGACCGGCTCGAACCAGCGGAGCCCGAGGTCGGATCGGTCCTCACCGGCCTCGTGCGGGCACTGCCGTGGGTCCTCGCGCTGGCCGTCCTCGGGTTCATCTTCGTCTTCACCGCCTATGCCCGGGGCGGCGGCGACGGCCAGCCGCCGGGGTCGAGCCCCGGGGCCGGGGTGAAGGTCGGCACGTGCATCGCCGTGCACCCGGGGCCGACGACCACGGTGGTGCCGTGCAACGGCGCCGGACCCGACGCCCTGCGGGTGGTGGCGCGGGTGGCCGACCAGACCGGCTGCCCCGCAGGAAGCGAGCCGAGACGGCTGGCCACCGACCGCCTCATCGACTGCGTGCGCCCCGCCGCCTGAGTCCTTAGAGTCGGCCGGTGCGCGTGACGGGGATCGACCACGTCGTGCTGAACGTGAGCGACGGCGAGAGGTCCGTGGCCTGGTACCGCGACGTCCTCGGGTTGGTACCCGAGCGGCTGGAGGAGTGGCGCCGGGGCGAGGTGCCGTTCGTGTCGGTGCGGGTGTCGGCGGACACCATCTTCGACCTGCTCGAGGCGCCCCGCACCGGCGTGAACGCCGACCACATCGCGCTCGTGGTCGACGACGTCGATCTGGCCGAGCTGGCGGGATCGGGCCGGGTGGAGGTGGAGGGCGGACCGTGGGAGCTGTTCGGGGCCCGGGGTGTCGGGGTCGGCCTCTACGTCCGCGACCCCGACGGCAACGGCATCGAGCTGCGAACGTACCCGGCGGGCTGACCCGGGCGGCTCGGCCGCCGTAGATTCCGGGGCATGGACTTCCGTGACACGACGGTCGAGGCGTTGGCGGCACAGGTGCGGGACCGGCAGGTGTCGGCCCGCGAGCTGACCACCGCCGCTCTCGAGCGCATCGAGGCCACCAACGATCGGGTGAACGCGTTCGTGGCGGTGGACGGCGAGGCGGCCATGGCCGAGGCCTCCCGGGTCGACGACCGCCTCGCCGCCGGCGACGACGTCGGGCCGCTGGCCGGCATCCCCATCGGGGTGAAGGACCTGGAGGACGCGGCCGGGTTCGTGACCACGTCGGGGTCGATGTTGCACGCCGACGCCCCTCCCGCCGGTGCCGACTCGGTGCTGGTGGGGCGGCTGCGGAAGGCCGGCTGCGTCGTCGTCGGCAAGACGAACACGCCCGAGCTGGGTTGCAAGGCGCAGACGTCGAACCAGGTGTTCGGCGTCACCCGCAACCCGTGGGACCTCGACCGCACCGCCGGTGGTTCCTCGGGAGGCACGGCCGCCGCCGTCGCCGCCGGGATGGTGCCCTTCGGGACGGGCTCCGACGGCGGAGGCTCGATCCGCATCCCCGCCGCCCTGTGCGGCTTCACCGGGTTCAAGCCATCGCTGGGCCGGGTGCCCGCCGGCGGAGAGGACCCGCCGGGTTGGGCCGACCTGTCGAGCAAGGGCCCCATGGCCCGCACCGTGCGCGACACCGCCTTCGTCCTCGACCAGGTGGTCGGCCCCGAGCAGACCGACCTCCGCTCCCTGCCGCTGACCGACGGGTCGTGGCGGGCCGCCCTCGAGGACCCGCACGCCCCGCTGCGGGTGGCGTGGTCGCCCACCCTGGGTTACTCCCCGGTGGACCCGGAGGTCCTGGCCATCTGCGAGGCGGCCGTGCAGCGGCTGGCCGCCATGGGCACCGAGGTGGTGGAGGAGCCGTCGGTGTTCCCGGTCGACCCGGTGACCACATGGATGGTGATCACGAGCGCCTCGAACCTGCGCACCGTGTCCGAGGTGCGGGGGACCGAGCAGTGGAGCCTGCTCGACCCGGTGGTGCGGGCGTCGGCGGAGTGGGCCGAGGCGAGGTTGTCGGTCACCGACGTGCTCGCCGCCCAGGACGCCGCCCACCAGCTCAACCTCACCCTGGTGGCCCTGTTCCGCACGGTGAGCCTGCTGCTCACGCCCACCGTCGCCGCCCAGGCGCCGCTCGTGGACGAGGACGGCATGCTTGACGGCCAGCCGGACCCGAACTGGGTGCGGTTCACGTACCCGTTCAACCTGACCCGTTCGCCGGCGGGCACGGTGTGTGCGGGTTTCACCGCCGCCGGGCTGCCGGTCGGGCTCCAGGTGATCGGTCCCCAGCATGCCGACGTGGCCGTCCTGCGCCTGCTGGCCGCTTTGGAGGACGACCTCGGCGGCCCCGGCCGTGCCCCGCTGTGAGCTCGGGTGCGCCCTTCGCGCCGTGGGCCCTCCGCGGCGAAGCGATCATCGGCTTCGCCCGGCGCCGCCCCCCTGTGGCCCTGCCCGACGGGATCACCCCGGCGCCGGGACCGACCATGATCACTGCAAGCCGGTTCACCTCCTCGCCGGTCGGGCCCTACCTGCAGCTCTCGGTGGCGGTGCCGGCCCGGCTCGGCGCCCGCCCCGGGTGGTGCGTCACCGAGCTGGTCGTCGACCGCCAGGACGCCCGCACCGGCGCCCGGCTCAACTGGGGCTTCCCGGCCGAGCTGGCCGTCCTCCGCTGGCGGGAGGACGATGCCGGCCGGGCCCTCGAGTGGGAGGAACGGGGCCTCGTGGTCCGGGCCCGGGGGAGGGGCCCCAAGGTCCCGCTCGCCGTGCCCCACCGGGCGATCCAGCACCGGGGCGACGGTCCCGTCGTGGTGCCCGACCGGCTCCTCGGCCTCTTCCGGGTGGCCGCCGTCCGGCTGGCGGTCGGACCCGATGACCCGTTGGTCGGGCTGGCCGGCCGCCACCTCGGGGCGGTGGTCGACGGGGCCAACCGGCTCCTCCGTGAGGCCCGCACGCCGGTGGGCCTGATCGCGCCGCTACGGGCGCCGGTGCGGGCGGCCGAGCCCCTCCTGTCCGACCTGCCCCGGGCCTCATAGCAACGGACCCCCGCGCTAACGTGGCCGGTCCCCGGGCGTATAGCTCAGCTGGTTAGAGCGCACGCTTCACACGCGTGAGGTCACAGGTTCGAGTCCTGTTACGCCCACCCACGGACCCCTGGTCAGAGCGAGGTTCTGACCGCCCTACCGGAGGCGGGACCTTGTCGCCCCGCCGTCCGTGCCTCAGACGTGCCTCAACACGGCGCGGCGGCGGCGAGCGGCGGACAGCCACCGACGCACTCGGCCTTGTAGGGGCCGTTGGTCGTCTCGGCCAGGGAGTTGACGAAGCTGTCGGCGATGGTGCCGACGCCGGCCCGGGCGCCCACATGGTCGTTCGCTCACGGGCCAAGGAGGTCCTCACACATGAATGTTCGGGGATACTCGGTGCGTGGCGAAGAAGCTGGGGCGTGAGCACCTCGATGCCGCCGTGCGTCCGATGGTGAAGGCATTTTGGGACTACCCGGAGACGGTCCATCTACTGCCGGATGAGCATCGACGTCGCCGGGTGCTGCCGAGGTACCTGCTGTCCGACGTTCGCGACGCTGCGCGCTTCGCGACCTTGTTTGGCGCGGAGTCGGACGGCGAGGTCGTCGGCGCGGCGGCGTGGATCCCGCCGGAGGCGTACCCGGTCTCGCTCAGTCGACAGGCGCGCCAGATACTCGACTTGGCGCCCGCACTCCCCTGGGGTTGGCGGGCAGCGCGTGAAGCGCAACGCGGGCAGGCTGCGAATCGCGCTCATCACCGAGTTCATCGGCCTCACTTCTACCTGCGGGCGATCGGCATCGATCCCCGTGTGCAAGCGCAGGGCCTCGGAACCTTGCTCGTCCGGCCGGTGCTCAGGATGGCCGACGACCGTGAGGTCGGCTGCTTCCTCCAGACGGCGACTGCAGAGAACGTGAGCTGGTACGAGCGCTTTGGCTTCGCAGTCGTGGCGGCCTACCGACCCACGTCGTCATGGCCCGACGTGTGGGCCATGTGGCGAAAGCCGATCCGGCAGTAGCCGCCAGCCGGCGTGGGGGACACCGTTCTATCGACGGGTGCGGCACCGGTCCGGCGAGATGGCGGGGCTTACGTGCACTCGGGACGGAGGCGAGTCGCGCCGCTGGCCGGAGCGGCCCCAGCGCTCATCGACTCACGAGATCGTCTGGAAGACTCGTCGCCCATGATCGAGGGGTTCGCGAAGGATTACCTGCATGGTGATCTGCGCGACGTCCGAGCGACGATGCTCTGGAAGCTTGAAGGGCTCACCGAGTACGACGTCCGCAGACCCCTGACCACCACCGGCACCAACCTCCTCGGCCTGATCAAGCACCTCACCAACACCGAGGCCCGGTACTTCGGCGATGTTTTCGGGCGCCCGTTCCCCGAACGACTGCCTTGGTGGGGGGATGACGACTTCGAACCCTTTGCCGACATGTGGGCCACTGCAGACGAATCGCGTGCCGAGATCGTCGACCGCTACAGACGCATCTGGGACCACTCGGACGCGACCATCGCCGCCCTCGACATCGACACACCCGGCCACGTGCCCTGGTGGCCACGCCCGAACGTGAAGCTGTTCAACGTCCTGGTCCACGTGCTCACCGAAACCAACCGGCACGCCGGGCACGCCGACATCCTGCGCGAGCAGATGGACGGCGCAGTAGGCATCGAAGAAGGGAACACGGCTCTGCAACAGCTGGACACGGCCTTCTGGGAGCACCACCGCGCCAAGATCGAGCAAGCAGCCAAGGAGGCCGATCCGGCTCAGGACTGACCCCTGAGCCACCCAGCACGCCGGAGCGGCCACGCCCGCGCAGCAGATGCGCCCAGGGCTCGACCGCATCGGGACCGCTGCACGTCGAACAGCGAGCCGGCTTCTTGGCGCAGAGAGGCTGCACGGTTTTCTACGATCGACGATGAGCCTCGAGTGGGAGCAGACGATCGTGGGCGCGCGGGACCCACGGCCCCCAGTTTGGATCGCCGAAGCGAAGCGACGGTGCGCTTCCGCCCGGAGGGTCAGCTCTGGGTGCGGTAGCGGAGGTACACGACACCGTTGCCGAACCGGTGCTCCTCCAGCAGCTCCAACTGGGCGCGGGCGTCGCTGGGGAATGCGGGCTTGCCTTGACCGACGAGCACCGGACAATGAAGAGGTGGCACTCATCGACCAGCCCGGCGTTGAACGCGTGTGCTGCAAGGGTCGGCCCTCCGACGGTGAAGTCGCTGGCGGCGGACATCTTCATGTCGCGGACCGAATCGGGGTCGAAGCGGCGCTCGAGCCGCGTGTTGGCGGTCGAGACTGCGTGCAGCGTCGTGGAGTAGACGATCTTGTCGGCCGTTTGCCAGACGTTCGCGAAGTCGGCCCTCAGCTCCGACTGGGCGGCCAGGGTGGGGTCGGCCTCCCAAACGGCCATCGTCTCGTACATGCGCCGTCCATAGAGGTAGGCACCGACGGGGCGCACAAGGTCAGTGATGAAGATGAAGACCTCGTCGGTGGGCGCGGTCCATTCGAACCTGCCGTGCGCGTCCTCGATGTAGCCGTCAAGGGACACATTCGCCACGTAGATCAGCTTGGCCATGTCGCTCCTCAGGCGCCCGCAAGACCGCGCCTGGAAGCAAACGTAAATGAGACGCCTCGGACCGCGGCGCGCGAGATGTGGGAGCAGGCGGCCGCCGTCTCCTAGGCCTCGTACCGATCGAGGACGCGCTCGGCGCGGTCGAGCTGGCGCGGCACGTCCTCGGGGTGGTGGCGGATCTGCCAGGACGTGCACCGCAGCGCGTGGTGGGCGACGTACGCCCGAAGCACGCGCGGCTCGATGCCGGTGGCCTCGACCACGTCCCAGACCGGTTGATCGTGCCCGTCGAGGTCGTACGCGAACCTGACGAGGTCGAAGCGGGGATCGCCGGCGCAGGCGCCCTCCCAGTCGATGATCCCGGTGAGCGTGCCGTCGTCGCCGGCGAGGATGTTGTCGGTGTGCAGGTCCAGGTGCACGAGTCCGTCGGTCGGGAACCACGCCGGGTCGGCGTCGGCGCCGACGGCCTCCACGCGGTCGAGCACCGCCGCGCTGCGTCGATCCCCGGTGCGCAGCGGCTCGTGCATCGCCCACCCGTCCACGCCGACGGTGAGCGTGTGCACGACGGACGCACCCCAGGGGTGCAGGTCGGGCGCCGGCACCGGACACGCGACACCGGCCATGGCGGCGACACACTCGACCACCTGCTCCACCATCGCCGGTGACGGGTTGCGCACCGACGCACCCGGCAGGACCTGCTGCGCCGACAGCGTCCAGCCCTCGACGACGAGGACGTGCGGGTACTCGGGCACCGGGACGCCGCGTGATCGGAGCTCGTCGAGGCCGGGGAGCAGCACCGCGTAGCGGTCGGCGACGGTCTCGTCCGGGAACCACTTGAGCACCACCGACGCGCCGTCCGGCGCCGTCGCGAACCACGCACCCTCCTCGGACTCGCCGGCCTCGGCGCGAGCGCTGAGCTCGAAGCCCAGCTCGCGCAGCCGTGCGCGGTTCACGTCGCCGGTGGCTGCTCGAACACCACCGTCACCTTCTCGAACCCGAGCGAGCGCAGCAGCGCCGCCAGCGCCGCGGCCGCCTCGTCACCCAGAGTGGCCCTCTCGGCGGATCAACCTCTCAAGGACGCCCGGCCAGCCACCGAACGCCTCGAGCCGCATGGTCATGACCTTCAGTGTGTCTGGAGCTGCGACTCATGGCCGTCGATTAATCGGCGATCTGACGCGCGCGCACCGCGCGCATAACGACCGGCACCGCCCATCGCGGAGGTAGCGCAGAACCGGCGATAGCGCGGAGAGCGGCTTCACCGCCCGCCTCGACGACGGGCGGTTCATCGGCCTGTTCAACGCGATGCTTCGCGTGCCTGCCATCGCCATGGGGCTCGGGCAGTGGACCAGCCAGATCGCCGCCTCGGGCCTGGCCGACGCTGTCGCCAGGTCGTGATCCTGACCGTGGGAGCAGCGTGGTCGGCCGAGTTCGAGGTCGACGCGCACGGAGGCGGAGGTGGCATAACGCCGACAACTTCGGGGAGGCCGGCGTCATCGCGATCTTGTGCCTCATCAGCCAGTACCAGACGATCTCCTCGATCCTCGTCTGCTTCCAGGTGCCCGCGCCCGGACGCCCGGATCACGCCCACCCGGGACTCAGCTGAGGTGCCGTCCCCGTTCCTCACGAGGGATGAGCTGGACGATCGGGATGACCCGCCCGGCCCGACCGGCCTCCTGGCGGTAGCCGGCGTACTCGGGGAACACGCGGTCGGCGAGGTCCCACAGCCGTTGCCGCTCGGTTTCGTCCTCCACGACCTCAGCGTGGAACGGCAGACCGCCGAAGACGACGTCGGGATGGGCACGGAGGTTGTGGTACCAGGCTGGGTGCCTCGGCTCACCCCGCTTCGACGCGACGATCGTCACCCGGTCACCGTCGTGGAAGTAGATGGTTGCGTTCCGGCGCCGCTCGCCGCTCCGCGCCCCTCGCGTCTCGAGCAGCGCGGTGGGCAGAGGCGCAGCGGTGCTGAACCGACCCTTCGTGAGTCGCAGGAGGTGCGGATCGAGCTTCCAGGAGATGTTGACTGCGAGCCAGGCGCCCGCCTTGGTGGCCGAGAACCGGCAGAGCGCGAGGTAGAGCCGACCTCGCGGGGCGTAGGGGTCGACGTAGCGCAGCTCGGGGGTGTGGGCCATGACGGATGAAGGTACTTCTCGAGCGTTCAGGTCTGAGCCGCATAGAGGGTGGCGAGCTCGGCTCCGATCTGGGCCAGGCGGGCCCGAACCGACGTGGGTCGACGACCTCCACCGCGGCCCCCAGACCGGCGATCTCGCCGGCCAGCGCCTCCACGCTGTGGCCTCGCAGCTCCACGTCCACCCGACCGCCGGCTCCGGCCGGACCGATCTCACCCGGATGCCCAGCATCATGTGCAGGATGCCGACGGCCTCGGCCGCCACCCTCGCCCGGGCCTGGATCGGGGCCCGTTGCTGGTCGACCTCGTCGACGATCAGCCGCCACGCCTCGGCCAGCTCGAAGCCCTCGGGACGCACCACCGGGTCCCCGGTCGGCGTCACCGCCGTGACCCGGTCGACGCGGAAGGTGCGCAGGCCGGCATCGGTGGCGGCCACCAGGTACCAGGAGTGGCCCTTGGTGGCGAGACCGAGGGGATGGACCACCCGCGAGGTGGCCGACCGGTCGCGGGCCACGTAACCGAGCTCCACCTGGTTGCCCTCGACGACCGCCCGCTGAACGGTGTCGAGGTGCTCGGGGGTGGGTAGGTGCGCGTGGGTCCGTCCCATCCGCCCGGGTCCACCACCACCGCCGTCGACGCCGCCTCGGCCGAGGGACGGAAGGGCTCGGGCAGGGCGCGCACCAGCTTGCGCAGCGCCGCCTTCACTTCAGGGGTGGCTGCCGACGAGGGCCCGGCGACGAGGAACAGCCCGGGCTTCGGCGGCGGTGAGCCCGCTCAGGTCGGTGCGGCCCCCGCCGGCGAGCCGCCACCACCGTTGCGGCCCTGCTGGGAGTAGATGGGCAGGCCGGCCATGCCCAGGGCGTCGAGGTCGCGCCGAGCCGTGCGCTCGGAGACCTCGAGCTCTCCGGCCACCTCGGCCGCGGTCACCTGCCCCGCGCCTGCAGCAGTAGGAGCACGGCCACCAGCCGATCGGCTCGCACCCCGCCAGCGTCGCAGGTGAACCGGACACCGGGTGACCAGTCCTGCGTTCGGGCCCCCGCAGCCGGTCAGGGCTTGCAGCGCAGCCCGTCGTCGGGGACGTCGAGGCTGACCAGGTAGGCGGTCAGCGGTGGATCGAGGCAGGAGGACTGCCGGCCGTAGGCGGTGTGGTCCTCGCTCTCCCAGGTCACGAGCACCGAGCCGGGGATGTCCTTCTGGAGCTCGACGGCCTGGGCGTACGGGGTGGCCGGATCACCGGTCGAGCCCACGAGCACCAGGGGCGGGACGCCGTTCACCGACCCCGCGGTGGGCTCGGTAAGGGGCTCGCGGGCCGCGGGGTAGCCGAAGCAGCCCGGCGTCGAGGTGGCGAACACCGAGCCGAGGAGCGGCATCTCCTTCGACCAGGCCGCCCTCAGGCGGTCGTCGCCGTCGGCGTCGTCGGGCCGCAGCTCCTGGTCGGCGCAGTTGATGGCCACGTTCGAGTCGGCCAACGTGCTCCACGTGCCGTCCAGCTGGCGGCCGGTGAGCTGGTCGCGCAGGGCGAGGAGCAGGAACCCGCTGGCACCGGTGGGCTTGGACGCCTCGGCCAGCGCCGTCTCCAGGAGGGCCCAGCTCTCATGGCTGTACATGGACGCGATCACCGCCGTGTACAGCTCGCCGATCCCGGCCGTCCCCGACCGGCCGTGGCGCTCGCCGTCGTCGTCGGGCAACGAGTAGTCGGCCGGGAGGCGGGCGCCCGCCTCCAGCCGCGCCACCAGGGCGGTGAACGCCTTCCTGGGATCGCCGCCGCCGAACTCGCAGTCGGGTCGGGCTGCGCAGTCGTCGAGGAAGGCGCCGAAGTTCTTCTCGAACGAGAGACCCTGGGCGTGGGTGTCCTCCACGGGGTCGCCCCCGGCGATGGCGACCCCGTCCAGCACCATGGCCCGTACGCGCTCGGGGAACATGCGGGCGTACTGCGTGCCGAGGATCGTGCCGTAGCTGTAGCCGACGAACGTGAGCTGGTCGTCGCCGAGCGCGGACCGCAGGGCGTCCATGTCCCGGACCGTGCTCTGCGTGCCGACGAAGGTGAGGCGGTCACCCGCCTTGGCCTTGCAGGCGGCGAGGCGCTGGCGGGCCAGGCCGTCGATGGCGGCGACGTCGGCGGCGCTGTCGATGGTGGGATCAGGGTCAGGCCGTTGCAGCTCGGCGACGGTGGTGCAGGTGATCGAAGCCGAGTCGCCCGTGCCCCGCGGGTCCCAGGAGACGAGGTCGAAGTGGTCCTCGAGCCCGGCGGGGATGCGGTCGGCGTCGAGGAAGTCCCGCAGGAACTGCACACCGGGCTCACCGGGCCCGCCCGGGTTGAACAGCACCGAGCCCACCCGCGTGCCCGAGCCCGTCATCGGCTGGCGCCCCACGGCCAGGGAGATCTGCTCGCCGTCGGGCTCCGACCAGTCGAGGGGGACGTCGAGGGTGGCGCACTCGAGGCCACCGTCGCAGGGCTCCCACTCGCTGAGCCGGAACCGCCCAGGGTCCGACGGGGACGTCGAGGCCGAGCCCGACGTCGGGGGACCGGTCGACGGCCCGCCGGAGGATGCCGGGGTGGTGGCTCCGGTGGTGACGCTCCGGTCGGCCTGGACGCAGCCCGAGGCCAGCACGCAGATCGCCGCTGCGGCCACGAGCCTGGCCCGCATCCGGGTCACGAGCGGGCCGCCGTCCACGGAAGCCGGTCGAGGTCCACGTTGCCGCCGCTGAGGATCACCCCGACCCGTCCGCCCGGCACGTCGCCGGCGAGGACGGCGGCCACCGCCACCGCCCCGCTGGGCTCCACCACGAGCTTGGTCCGCTCCCACAGGAATCGCATGGCCGCGATGATGGCCGACTCCTCGACGGTGACGATGTCGGCCACCGAGGACCGGATCACGGCGAAGGTGCGTTCGGACAGGCCGGCCAGCAAACCGTCGGCCACCGTGCGGGGGGCGGTGGAGGGCACCAGCGTGCCCGACGTGAACGACCGGTGGGCATCGTCGGCCCCGGCCGGCTCGGCGCCGATGACCGCGGTGCGGGGAGCGTGGCCCGCCACCGCCAGCGCCGTGCCCGACAGCAGCCCGCCGCCGCCGACGGGGACGACGACCGCGTCGAGGTTGGCCACCTCCTCCACGAGCTCGAGGGCGGCCGTGCCCTGGCCAGCGATCACCCGGTCGTCGTCGTAGGGGTGGATCTCGCTGGCTCCGGTGGCGGCCAGCACCTCGGCCAGAGCGGACTCCCGTCCGGCGAGGGTGGGGGCGCAGTCGACGATGGTGGCGCCGTAGCCGGCCACCGCCGCCCGCTTCACCGCCGACGCAGTGCTCGGCATGACGACGTGGGCGGCCATCCCGCGCTCCCGGGCGGCGAGGGCGAGGGCCTGGCCGTGGTTCCCCGACGAGTGGCACGCCACCCCGCGGGCGGCGGTGGCGGGGTCGAGGCTCATCACCGCGTTGGTGGCCCCCCTCACCTTGAACGCGCCCACCCGTTGCAGGTTCTCGCATTTGAGGAAGACCCGGGCGCCGCAGGCCGAGTCGAGGGCGGACGAGGTCAGCACGGGGGTGCGGTGCACGTGGCCGGCGATGCGCGCCGCGGCGGCGTCGACGTCGGCGGGGAGGACGGGCACCGCCCAAGTCTGGCGGCACTCGTTCTTGACCGGGCGGTCAAGTCGCCGCGTAGTCTGGCGGCACGCGGTCGGAACGACGAAGGGGTGCCCGTGTTCGAGTGGAGCGACGAGCAGACGATGGTGCGCGACGCCGTGCGCCAGTTCATCGACCGGGAGATCCGTCCGAACATCGAGGCGCTCGAGCACGGTGACACGCCGCCCTACGACACTCTGCGGAAGCTGTTCGCCACCTTCGGCATGGACGCCGCCGCCCGCGACCGGTTCAAGCGCCAGATCGAGTTCGAGAAGGCGGTGGCCGACGCGGAGGAGCGGGGCGAGCAGCCGCCGGAGAAGCCGTCCCGGGACGGCGACGGCGGGGCGTCGTCGCTCACCGTCATCCCCATCATCGAGCTGTGCCGGGTGTGCCCGGGGATGGTGACGGCCATGGGCGTGAGCATGGGGCTCACCTCGGCCGCGATCATGGGCAAGGGCACGATCGCCCAGAAGGAGCGGTGGGTACCCGAGCTGCTCACGCTCGAGAAGGTGGGGGCATGGGCGATCACCGAGCCCGACTCCGGCTCCGACGCCTTCGGCTCGATGAAGGCCACGGCTCGCCGGGATGGCGACGAGTACCTCCTCAACGGGTCCAAGACCTTCATCACCAACGGGCCCTACGCCGACACGATCGTCTTCATCTGCAAGCTCGATGAGGGGAACCCGCCGGCCGAGCGCAAGATCCTCTCCTTCGTCCTCGACCGGGGGATGCCCGGCCTCGAGCAGTCGAAGCCGCTGCGCAAGATGGGCATGCACAGCTCACCGACCGGCGAGCTCTTCCTGTCCGACGTCCGGGTCGGCCGGGACCGCCTCATCGGCGAGACCGAGGACGTCGTGCGGGGAGGCCGCGAGGGGGCCAAGGCCACCTTCCAGCAGGAGCGCTCCGGTGTCGCCGCCATGGCCCTCGGGATCATCTCGGAGTGCCTTGAGCTGAGCGTGGCCTACGCCCGGGACCGGGTGCAGTTCGGCCAGCCCATCGGCGAGTTCCAGCTCATCCAGGAGAAGTTGGCCCGGATGGAGGTGGCCCGGCTCAACGTCCAGAACCTGGTCTTCCGGTTCGTGGAGATGTCGGCCGCCGGCCGGGACCTCACCCTGGCCGAGGCCTCGGCCATGAAGCTCTACTCGGCGAGGGCAGCCAGCGAGGTGGCGATGGAGGCGGTGCAGCTCTTCGGTGGGAACGGCTACATGAGCGAGTTCCGGGTGGAGCAGCTGGCGCGGGACGCCAAGGTGCTCCAGATCTACGGCGGTACCGACGAGATCCAGATCACCCACATCGCCAAGGACCTCCTCCGCCGCTGACCGTGACCGCTGACCGCTGACCGCTCAGCGCGGCGCCGTTCTGCCGTGGCGAGCCGCGGGTAGGTCGGCCCCGTCAGTACGCAACCATTGGAGGACCGCCATGAGCGGTGAAAGCGAATTCGACAAGGCCAAGGGCAAGGTGAAGGAAGCCGCTGGCGACCTCACCGACGACAAGGACATGAAGACCGAGGGCAAGGCCGATCAGGCCGGCGGCGAGGTCAAGGACAAGGCCGACAAGGCCAAGGACAAGGTCGGCGATGCGGTGGACAGCATCAAGGACAAGCTGACGTAGCGCCACTGCGTCCAGGTCCCCGGGGCCGGTTGCGTACCGCCCGCCGCGGCCGGCCCCGGGTCACTCTTCCCAGTTTCAAACAGACCTGAGGTGGAACCGATGAGCAGCGACCCCGACGACCTCGCCCACACCGCGGACCGCCCCCCCACCCCCGAGGAGGAGGCCGCCGCCGAGCAGCTCGAGCCGGATCCTTCGGTGGCTGAGCACTTTTCGGAGATGAACGAGATCGGGGCCGAGGTGGAGGGCGAGGGCGAGATCGGGTCGTGACCGCCACCGGCGTGGACGGCCAAGGTCGCCCGTCCCCCGGCGGACGCCTCCCGATCCGACTGACCATCCCGGCGCAGTCCCGCCTGCTGCGGCTCGCCCGCATGACTGCCGCCACCGTGGCCGCCGATGTGGGCTTCAGCCTCCAGGACATCGAAGACGTCCGGGTGGCCGTCGACGAGTTGGCGGCCCTGCTGATCGAGGGCAGCCAGGCCGGCGCCATACTCGAGCTCTGCTTCGGTCACGAGGGCGGCGCGCTGGCAGTGGAGGGCGAGGTCCGGGGCGGCGGAGCCATCGCCGATCTCCACCCCGTGGCCCGCGAGTTGCTCGGCCTGGTGGCCGACGAGTACTCAGTGACCGTGGCCGATCATGGGGGACCCTCGTTCCGCGTGGTGAAGCGCGGGGCGGGCTCGGAGGCGTGAACCGTCCCGCCTCCGGCGGGTCGCCGATGATCGAGCGCTTCCGGGAGTACCTGACGACCGGGGATCGACGGCTGCGCAACGAGCTCGTCGAGTGCCATCTGCAGATCGCCGACCACTACGCCGCCCGTTACGGGAACCGGGGGGTTCCGGTCGACGACCTCCGCCAGACCGCGCTGCTGGCCATGATCCGGGCCGTCGACCGCTTCGACCCCGACGCCGGGGTGGAGTTCTCCACCTTCGCCAGCCGCACCGTGGACGGCGAGCTCAAGCGCTGGTTCCGGGACAAGGCGTGGGCCGTCCGCCCTCCCCGCTCGGCCCAGGAGCGCCACCTGGCGTTGCGCCGGGTGGAGGACGAGATGACCCAACGGCTCGGTCGCTCGCCCACGGTGGAGGAGCTGGCCGACGCGCTGGACGAGACCGTGGACCACGTGCTCGAGGCCTTGGAGGCCGGCGCCGCTCGCACCGCCGGGACGTTGCAGCGCACATCCCCCGACGAGGAGGGAGGCGAGGAGATCGTCCCGGTGGTCGACCACGGCTACGGCCGCGTCGACGAGCGGCTGCTGGTGTCGGACCTGCTCGATCAGCTGCCCGAGCGCGACCGCCTCGTGGTCCAGCTGCGGTTCTTCGAACGGCTGGGACAGGAGGAGATCGCCCAGCGCATCGGGGTCAGCCAGTCCTACCTCTCGCGCCTGCTGCGTCGTATCCTGCTCGACCTGCGGGCGATGGTCGACGACGTCGACCGGGTGGACTGATCAGGCCCGGCGGGCGAAGTAGATGATGGCGACGATCAGCAGGACGATCACGAGGATTCCGACGATGCCATATTCCATGGTGCCCTCCGAGAGTGTAGGCCCCCTACATACCCGGGCGCCAGATGGGCAGAATCCCGCCGCCCTCACCGGGGAGGGGTCCCCTGCTCGGGTCCTCATCCGTCCGGGTCCGGCGGTCGAGCTCGAACCACACGCACTTGCCGGCGCCCACGGCTTGCACCCCCCAGTGGTCGGCGATGGCCTGGACGATGCGCAGGCCGCGACCGTCGACCGCTTCCAGCGAGTGCTCCGGCCTGTAGGGCATCTCGGCCGAGTCGTCTTTGACCTCGACCCGCACCACGCTGTCGCCGTACTGCACCTGCACCGTGGCCGGCGTGCGGGCGTGGTGGACGGCATTGCTGACCAGCTCGCTGACCAACACGGCGGCCTCATCGGCCACGTCGGCCGCGCCCCAGCGTTCGAGCTCGTCCACTACGAACCGGCGAGCGGCGGTGGCGCTCGCCGATTCGACGGGAAAGACCGCTTCTGCCATCAAATGTCCTGCTACCCCGGAGTCGCCGCGGGAAGAACGTCACCCCGCTTCCTTGGGGTCGTCACACGCCGAGGGAACGCCCGATGATCTCCTTCATGATCTCGGTCGTGCCGCCGTAGATCGTGGTGATCCGGGCGTCGGTGTAGGCCCGGGCGATCGGGTACTCGACCATGTAGCCGTAGCCGCCGTGGAGCTGCACGCACTGGTCGACCACCCGCTTCTGGAGTTCGGTGCACCACCACTTCGCCATGGCCGCCTCCTCGGCGGTGAGCGCGCCTTCGCCGAGGGCTACCACGCAGCGGTCGACGAAGACCCGACCGAACGCCACCTCGGTGGCCATCTCGGCCAGGACGAACCGGGAGTGCTGGAACGAGCCGATCGGCTGGCCGAACGCGGTCCGCTCCTTGGCGTAGTCCAGGGTCCACCCCAGGGCCGCCTCGGCCGCCGCCACCCCGGCGGCGGCGATGCTCAGGCGTTCCTGGGGCAGGTTCTGGACGAGGTGGAGGAACCCGTCGCCCTCGGTGCCCAGCAGGTTGGTCACCGGCACGGCCACGTCGGTGAAGAAGAGCTCGGCCGTGTCCTGGGAGTGCAGGCCGACCTTCTCGAGGTTCCGGCCCCGCTCGAAGCCCTTCATGCCCCGCTCCAGCACCAGGAGGCTGATGCCTCGGTGGCGCTGGGTGGGATCGGTCTTCACCGCGGTGATCACGAGGTCGGCGTTGATGCCGTTGGTGATGAACGTCTTCGAGCCGTTGACGACGTAGGTTTCGCCGTCGCGGCGGGCGGTGGTGGCCATGCCGGCCAGGTCGCTGCCCATTCCCGGTTCGGTCATGGCGAGGGCGGTGATGAGCTCCCCGGCGCAGATGCCCGGCAGCCACCGCTCCTTCTGCTCCTCGGTGGCGAGCGCGAGGAAGTAGGGCAAGCAGATGTCGTTGTGGAGGGTGAGGCCGAGCCCCGCTCCGCCTGTGCCCGAGCGCTGCACCTCCTCACCGAGGACGAGGTTGTAGCGGAAGTCGTCCACGCCGCCGCCGCCGTAGCGCTCGGGCACCGCCATCCCGAGGAAGCCGTTCGCCCCCGCCGCCGTGAACAGCTCCCTCGGCACGATCCCGGCGCGCTCCCACTCCAGGTGGTGGGGCACGATCTCCTTCTCGACGAATCGCCGCACGCTGGCACGGAACTGGTCGTGAGCGTCGTCGAAGAGGGTCCGCTCCACGCCGGTCAGCTCGTGCGGCGACGCGCCGCGTCCCGGTGGGGTGAGCCACCGACGGCCCAGCTCAGGACGGCCAGCATCGTGCGGGTGGCGGGACGGATGGCCAGGCGGTCGACGGGCGGCACGCTCGGCAGCCACAGCATCCGCTGGGCCCACCCCGGCAGGAGGCCCACCGACGCCGACGCGAACACGCCGTAAGCGGGCCGGGCGTACAGCGGGAGGGGCGGGTTCAGGAGGAACCACACCGCGCTGCGGGCCTCGGCCGTCATGGCCAGCTCCGGGCGCACGTCCTCCAGCCAGCGCCGCAGCCCGACCACGTCGGTGGGGACGTCCTCGCCGCCGAGGCGGCGGCAGACCTCGGCCATGTCGGCCACGTACCGGTCGGCCTCGGCCCGACCGAGGTGGTCGTTGGTGAGGGTCTGGTGGGCGACGAGGAAGCTGTCCACCTCGGTGACGTGGACGAAGGTGAGGAGGTGGGGGTCGTTGGCCGAGTACGGCCGGCCGTCGGACGCCACGCCCTGGACCCGGTCGTGCACCCGGCGCACGGTGGCGATGGCCCGCTCGGCGTCGGCGGTGGTGCCGAACACGGTGGAGGCGATGAACCCCCCGGTGCGCTGCAGGCGGCCGAACGGATCCTGGCGGAAGGCCGAGTGCTGGGCCACGCCGGCCATGGCCAGAGGGTGCAGGGTCTGCAACATCAAAGCGCGCAGACCGCCGACGAGGGTGGCCAGCTGGCCCTGCACCCGCCAAGCGGGGCTGTCGGGGCCGAAGAGCCCGGGATCGCCCCGATCCTGCACCCACGCATCGAGCGGCTGGGGCTCGGCCCGGCCGCCGGAGAGCATCCGCCGGAAGGAACCGGCCAAGTGGTCCCGCACCGGACCGATGGGGAGGGCCACGCTGGTCACCGCCTCACCGTACCCAGCCCTCCCGCGGTTGGCCGACGCCCAGGCTGTTCGGGTTGGAGTACGAACCCGACTTCGGCCTGGGTTGTGGCCGGCCGGTCGAGCGGTACGCTGACGGTGAACGCAGGGGAGCTCGGGGCAGCCGGGCTGAGAGGGTGACCGCGCCGGAGCGGCGTCACCGACCCATGGACCTGAACTGGGTAATGCCAGCGGAGGGAAGCGATGCACCGTGCCGACAGCCCCTGAGCCCCAGGTGGTGGTCGTCGTCGCCGGCGGGGAGCCGCCCGACCCTCGGGTCGCCGGGCTCGTACCGGCAGGCGCCTTCGTGGTGGCCGCCGACTCCGGCGCCGACTTCGCCCTCGCCCTCGGGCTCACCTCGGATCTCGTGGTGGGCGACCTCGACTCGGTGAGCCCCGAGGGCCTCGTCGCCGCCGAGCGGGCGGGCGCCACCGTGTGCGCCCACCCGGCGGAGAAGGACGCCACCGACCTCGAGCTCGCCCTCACCGCCGCCGCCGACCGCCGCCCGGTGGGGATCGTCGTGCTCGCAGGGCCCGGGGGGAGGGCCGACCACCACCTCGCCAACGTGGCCCTCCTGGCCATGCCGGCGCTGGCGGTGTGCCCGGTCACCGCCTGGCTGGGACCGGCGCGGGTCACCGTGGTCCGCGACGAGGCCGCGTTCACCGGCGCGCCCGGTTCCCTGCTCTCCCTCCTGCCGATCGGCGGGGACGCCACCGGGATCACCACCAGCGGGCTGCGCTACCCGCTCCACGACGAGACCCTGCCCGCCGGGACCAGCCGGGGCGTGAGCAACGAGCTGATCGGCCCGTCCGGCCACGTGGCCCTGCGAACCGGGGTGCTCCTGGCCGTCCAACCGCACGCCCTCGACACGGAGGCACCCGCATGATCGCCGAGATCCAGGTACTGCCCACCCCGGCCGGGACCACCGAGGATCGCTACGCCCACGTGCACGCCGCCATCGAGGTGGCCCGCACGTCGGGCGTGCGGGCCGAGGTCGGCCCGCTCGGCACGTCGGTGGAGGGCCCGCCGGAGCAGCTGTGGCCGCTGCTGCGGGCCATGCACGAGGCCTGCCTGGCCGCCGGCGCCACCAGCGTGGTCACCGTGCTCAAGCTGGCCGAGGGCGCCGGGAACGGACCGGACTCCGGGCCCGGCATCGACGACCTCACCGACCGGTACCGCTCGTGAACGGGGCTGCGCTCCCGGCCGCCAGGGTGCTGCGCCGGTGGCTCCCGCCGGCGCTCCTGCTGGCCGCGCTGGTCGCCGCGTGGGAGGGGTGGGTGCTGCTGCGCCACACCCCGGCCTACGTGCTGCCCTCCCCCGGGCGGGTGGCCGGCGCGTTCGCCGACGCCGCCCCCCTGCTCCCCGCCCACGTGGCCGCCACCGCCGCCGAGGCGGCCGCCGGGCTGGTGGTCGGGGCGGTGGCCGGCGTGGCCATCGCCGTCCTGGTGGTGTCGGTGCCCCTCGCCCGCCGGGTGCTCGAGCCGCTGCTCGTCGCCAGCCAGACGGTGCCGATGATCGTGCTCGCTCCACTCCTCGTCCTCTGGTTCGGCATCGGCACCACCCCCAAGGTGGTGGTCGTCGCCCTCATCACGTTCTTCCCGGTGGCGGTGAGCACGTCGGCCGGCCTTGCGGGAGCCGACCCGGAGCTGCTCGACCTGGTGCGCAGCATGGGCGCCGACCCGACCGCGGTGCTGCGGACGGTCCGCCTCCCCGCCGCCGTGCCCGCCTTCTTCTCGGGCCTGCGCATCGCCGCCGCCTACGCCGTGGCCGGGGCGGTGGTGGGCGAGCTGGTGGCCGCCGAGCACGGGCTCGGCGTGTTCATCAACCGCTCGCGCTCGTCGTTCCGCGTCGACCGGATCTTCGTGGCCGTCGTGATCGTGGCCGTGCTGTCCGCCCTGCTGTTCGCCCTCGTGGGCCTGGCCGGCCGCCTGGCCGCGCCCTGGCACCACACCCCATCCCCAACCCAGGAGATTCGATGACCCTGACCCACCCCCGGTCCTGGCGGCGTGCGTTCGCCGTCGCTGCCGCCTTCGTCCTGCTGGCCCTGGCCACCGGGTGCGGGGACGGCTCACCGACATCCGAGGGCAGCGGCGGCCTCGACCGGGTGACGGTGGTCCTCGACTGGACCCCCAACACGAACCACGCCGGCGTGTACCTCGCCCGCGCCGAGGGCTGGTACCGGCGGGCCGGGCTCGACGTCCGCATCATCGAACCGGGCGACGCCGGCGCCCTCCAGCTCCTGGGCACGGGCAAGGCCGACGTCGCCTTCACCGCCCAGGAGGAGCTCGTGCCGGCCCGCGCCGAGGGCGTGCCCGTCGTCGGCATCGCCGCCGTCGTGCAGCACAACACCTCCAGCCTCCTGGCCCTGAAGGGGAGCGGCATCCGCCGTCCCGCCGACCTCGCCGGCCACACCTACGGCGGCTACGGAGGGCCGCTGGAGAAGGCGCTCGTCTCGGACCTGGTGCGCTGCGACGGGGGAGATCCCGGCGCCGTGCGCTTCGCCGAGGTGGGCGACGTCGACTACCGGGTCGGGCTGGAGAAGGGCCAGTACGACTTCGTGTGGATCTTCGACGCCTGGGACAAGATCCGCCTGGCCGAGCTCGAGCACGTCGACGTGAACACCATCCCGTTCCTCGACCACACCGATTGCATCCCGGACTGGTACACGCCGATGCTGGCCAGCACCGAGTCCGAGATCGCCGACCGGGGTGACGTGCTCCAGCGGTTCATGGACGTGACCGCCCGCGGGTACCGGACGGCGATGGCCCGCCCGGAGGCAGCGGCCGATGCCCTCCTGAAGGCCGTGCCGGAGCTCGACGCCGACCTCGTCCGCCGCAGCGCGACCTACCTCTCCACCCGCTACAGCGACGACCCCGGCCGCTGGGGCCACCAGGACCCGGCGGTGTGGCACCGCTTTGTGACGTTCCTCGCCGACGCCGGCCTCATCGACGAGCCGATCGACACCGCGAAGGCGTTCACCAACCGGTTCACCACCGCCTCCCGGTGACCGGGCCGTGACCGCGGCCGCCGAGGTGCGGGCGCTAGTCCACCGCTTCGGCCGGGGGACCGGTGCAACCCCAGCCCTCGACGGCGTGGACGTGGAGGTCGGCCCCGGTGAGCTGGTCAGCGTCGTCGGCCCCAGCGGGTGCGGCAAGAGCACGTTGCTCAAGGTGCTGGCCGGGCTGGTCGTCCCGACCTCGGGCCACGCCTGCATCGGCGGCCATGACGTCGTCGGTCGGCCGGGCCGGGCCGCCTACATGCCCCAGCGGGACCTGTTGCTGCCCTGGCGCCGGGCGATGGACAACGCCACCCTCGGCGGCGAGCTCGACGGCCTGACCCGCACCCAGGCCCGGGCGCTCGCCGCACCCCTCTTCGAGCGGTTCGGGCTCGAAGGGTTCGAACGGGCGTGGCCGAACGAGCTCAGCGGGGGGATGCGCCAACGGCTGGCCCTGCTGCGCACGTTCCTCCTCCGGCGGGAGGTGGTCCTGCTGGACGAGCCGTTCGGCGCCCTCGACGCGATCACCCGGCGGCAGATGGTCGACTGGCTCCAGGACGTCTGGCTGGCCGACGGTCGCTCCCTGCTGTTCGTCACCCACGACGTGGAGGAGGCGTTGCTCCTGGCTGATCGCGTCGTCGTCCTGTCCGCCCGTCCCGGCCAGGTCCGCGAAGTCGTCCCGGTCCCGTTCCCGCGGCCCCGGGCCGCCCACCTCGTCACCGAGCGCGCCTTCGTGGCGCGACGACGTACGGTGATGGACGCTCTCGGGCCGGCCCCTGGGGAAGGGTCGCGGGGCGTCGGCGTCGAATCGGTGCGCGACGATGGGGGGCTCGAAGGATGACGGGGGGATCGTGAAGGTCGTACTACTACGCCCACCTGTCGGCCTACGCCGAGGGAGTGGCGACGGGCCAGCTCGTCGAGGCGGGCACGGTGATCGGCTACGTCGGCAACACCGGCAACGCCCGCTACACCGCACCGCACCTGCACTTCGAGGTGCACCCCAATGGGGGTGACGCGGTCAACCCTTACCCGTTGCTCCGCGTCGTCGACGCAGTCGCCCACGGTCGCGCCCGCCCGGGGGGCTGATCCGGCCAAACTGGCCCGGTGGACGTGCGGGCCGACCTCGAAGCTCCGTGCGACCCCGCCGACCTGTTCGCCTGGGTCGACGACCTGTCCCGGTACCCCTCGTGGCTCGACATCGTCCCCCGGTCCGAGGTTGCCGAGCCCGCCACCGGTGACCCGGGACCGGCCTGGACGGTGGACCTGCGGGGCCGGCTGGGCCCGCTGGCCCGCTCCAAGCGGCTGCGCATGGCGCGCACCGTGCACGACCGGCCCGGGCCGTCCGCCGCCGGCGCGGTGCGCTTCGAACGTCGCGAGCGTGACGGTCGATCGCACTCGCCGTGGGTGCTGAGCGCCGAGGTCGAACCGGCGGACGGCGGCAGCCGCCTGACGATGCACCTCCACTACGGCGGGTCCCTGTGGGGACCGGTGATGGAGCGCCTCCTCGGTGACGAGATCGAACGGTCACGGGGCCGGCTGCTGGCTCAGGTGGCCCAGGCCCGGTAGCGGCCGCGGTCCTCCTCCAAGCGCACGGCCAGGCCGAAGCAAGCCGAGAGGGTCTCCTCGGTGAGCGTGGTCGCGAGGGGTCCGGACGCTTTGACGCGGCCGGACCGCATCAGGAGCGCGCCGGTGAAGCCGGTGGGGATCTCCTCGACGTGGTGGGTGACCAGCACCGTGGCCGGCGTGGCGGGGTCGCCGGCCAGGTCCCCGAGGCGGCGGACCAGGTCCTCCCGCCCGGCGAGGTCGAGGCCGGCGGTGGGCTCGTCGAGGAGAAGCAGCCCCGGGTCGACCATCAGCGTTCGAGCCAACTGCACCCGCTGGCGCTCCCCGGAGGAGAGGGTTCCGAAGCGCCGATCGGCGAGGGAGGCGACACCGAGGCGGTCGAGCAGGGTGCGGGCCCGCTCGTGGTCGTCCGGTCCGTAGGTGTGCCACCACGGCTCGAGGGCGGCGTGCCTGGCGGTGACGACCACCTCGGCGGCGGTGAGGTCCGGACGGAGCAGGTCGGCGAACGCCTGGCTGGCGACGCCGATGCGGGCGCGGTGGCGGCGCACGTCGACCTGGCCGAGCCGCTCGCCGAGCACCTCCAACCGGCCGGCCGACGGGTGCAGGTACAGCGACGCCACCCGCAGCAGGGACGTCTTCCCGCAGCCGTTCGGCCCGAGGACCACCCAGCGCTCGCCGGCCTGCACCGTCCAGTCGATGGAATCGAGGATGCGGTGCCCGTCGCGAACCACCGACACGCCCGCCAGCTGCAGGGCGGGGGGCGGTGTCACCGCGCCGCGATGGGGATGTGCAGCAGGTGGGGGCCACCGGCGGCGAGGGCGAAGCGCACGGCGGCAGGGATGTCGTGGGTGGACTCGACCCGGGTGGCGGGGACCCCCATCGACTGGGCCAGGGCGAGGAAGTCGATCGGCGGGTCGTCGAGGTCCATCGCCACGAAGCGGCCGGTGCGGGCCGACGTGCCGCCGCTGGCCCGGAGGTTGTTCTTGAGGATCAGGTACTGCCCGTTGTCGACCACGGCGAAGATCACCGGCAGCCGCTCCCGCGCCGCCGTCCACAGCGCCTGCGGCGAGTACATGGCCGAGCCGTCGCCGACGACGCAGACAACCGGCTCTCGATCGTTGCCGAGGGAGACGCCGAGGGCGGCGGGCATGCCCCACCCGAGGCCACCGCCCCGGCAGAACAGGTACCGCCCGGGCTGCTCCGCCTGGTGGAAGCCCCGGACGTAGACGCCGGTGGTGATGGCCTCGTCCACCACCGCCGTGCCGTCGGGGATGGCTCGCATGAGGGCGTGGGCGGCGGCCATGGGGTGCATCGGGGCCGGGCCGTACCGGCTGTGGGCGGTATCCTCCCGGGCGGCATCCTCCTCGCGGCGCCGGTCACGGGCGTCCGCCACAGAGCCCGCCGCCGCGCCGTGCGCGCGCGGCCGGACCTCGGGGAGGAGGGCGGTCAGCGTGGCGGCCGGGTCGCCGACGGCGCCGAGCGCGACGGGATGAGCCCGACCAGGCTGCGCGGCGTCGGGAGAGAGGTGGGCCAGCTCGAGCGCGCCGGGCAACGGAGAGCCCTCCGACCACGGGTAGACGAGGAAGGCGCTGCCGCCCACGAGGAGCACCCGCTCGAAGCCCTCGAGGGTGCTGCGGATGGCACTGGCCTGTGGAGGGAGCATCCCCCTCCAGAGCGGGGAGGTGGTGGGGAAGACGACGCTGCCGTAGAGCGGGCTGCCGAAGACCGGCGCCCCGAGCGCTCCGGCCAGCTCGACGAGGGCCGGCACCCCACCGGAGTGGGCCACCTCGTCGCCAGCCACGATGGCCAGCTTCCCGGGCTCGGGGCCGGTGAGGAAGGAGGCGAGCGTCCCGAGGTCGGGGGGGACGGTGCGGTGATCGACGGTCGAGCGGGGCGGGACCGCGGCCGCCGTCTCACGGTCGAGGTGGTCCATGCGGATCGACACGAACACCGGCCCCGTGGGCGGGGCGGCGGCGTCGCGAAAGGCCCGGCGCAGGATGGTGCCGAGCTCGTCGGGGGAGCGGACCTCGTGGGCCCACTTGCTGACCGGGCCGGCCAGGCCCACGAGGTCGCCCGAGAGCAGCGGGTCGTCGGCCAGGTGGCGCTCGTCCTGCTGGCCGGCGGTGACCACGAGAGGCGTGCCGTTGGCCCGGGCGTTGGTGAGGTTGCCGATGGCGTTGCCCAGCCCGGCCGAGGTGTGCAGGTTCAGGAACGCCGGCCGGCCGGTGGCCTGGGCGTACCCGTCGGCCATGCCCACCGCGGTGGCCTCTTGGAGGGCGAGGACGTAGTGGAGGTCGTCGACCCCGGCGAGGGCGTCGATCAGGGGCAGCTCGGTGCTGCCTGGGTTCCCGAACAGGTGCTGGACGCCTTCGGTGCGCAGGACCTCGAGCAGCACGTCCCGGCCGAGCACCATGGGCGGAACCTACCGGTCGGCCGCGGCAGGGCGCGCGGCGACGACGAACGCCGCTGGTGTCGCCCGAGGCGGGGGCGGCGGCTGAACTGGGGCGATGCGCCGCCGGTTGCCAGCTGAGGTGTCCGAGCTGATGGGGCTCGACGGTGCGGCCGTGGCGGCGCTGACCGGACGGACCCCTGTGTGGCGCGTCGACCTCCCCGCCGGCCGCGTCGTGGTCCGCCGGAACGACCCCGCCCTCCATCCCCCGTCGGACGCCGCCGTCAGCCGGGATCTCGGATGGGTCCACCGTTTTTTGACCGAGCTGGCCAGCACCACGTTTCCGGCACCGGAGCCAGTGCCGTTGCTCGGCGAAGCGAGCGTCGCGATCGCCGACGGGGCGGTCTGGGAGGCGCTGACCTACCTTCCGGGCCGGGTCGCCGGCTGGAGCGCCCGGCCGACGGTGTTCCGGCTCGGCCAGTTCCTGGCCCGGTTCCACGAGGCCGCCGGGAAGGTGGGGGGCGGGGGTCAACGGGAGCCGTGCGTGCCGATCGACTCGCTCGTCGACGACACGACCTGGGCCGGGCTCCGGCTGGGAGCACGTGACCGCCGGACGCTCGCACGATCGGTCGACCAGCTCGGCGAGGACCTCGACCTCGTCGACCACGGCTCCGCCGCCCGGTCGGTCATCCATGGGGACTTCACCAGTCACAACGTCCTCGTCTCGGGCCGGCCGGTCGAGCCCTGCGGCGCGATCGACTTCGCCAACGCCTACGAGGAGGCGACCCTCGCCGACGTGGGCTTCTCCCTGTGGCGAAGCGGCAGGCCGTTCCAACGGGCGGAGGCGTTCGACCCGGAACGGATCGCCGATTACGTCGCCGGCTACCACTCCCGACGACCGATGCGTCAAACGGACGCCCTTGCCGTGGTCGCCTACCTCCGGGCCCGTGGCCTGCAGATCATCGCGAAGCAAGCGCTCCGCCTCGGTGTGTTCGAGACAGGGCCGTTGCCGAGGCTGGCCTGGCTGTCGGCGCACGGACCGTCGCTGCACCGGCGGCTCGAGGTGGTCCTGGTGGGCACATGACTCCAGCGGACGGCCATGATGGGCGCCGTGTCCGGGTGGGAGTGCCCGCGGTGCCAGCGCCGGTTCCGGCGGGCGGGTCAGTCCCACGAGTGCTCGCCGGCGATGACGTTGGACGAGTACTTCTCCACCGGTCCGGCCCACGAGCGACCGATCTTCGAGGCGGTGATGGAGCACCTGGCCACCGTGGGCCCGGTGCACGTCGAGCCGGTGTCGGTCGGCATCTTCCTCAAACGGGCCCAGAGCTTCGCCCAGCTCCGGCCCAGGGACCGGTGGGTGTCGCTGTCGTTCTCGCTGTCGCGCTCGGTCTCGCACGAGCGCATCACGAGGAAGATGGTCGCCTACCACGGGCGCTACCACCACGTCGCCAACCTGCGGAGCCCGGAGGATCTCGACGACCGGCTGCGGGCGTGGCTGACCGAGGCCTACGTCAGCTCGCCCACCTGATCCGGCCGCTCCCGTTCTTGGCAGCGGATCCCTCGTTGGGCGGGGTAAAGGCTGCCAAGAAGCCGATGCTGGGCGAGGCCGGGGTCCGTCAGTCGGTGACGCCCTCGGCGGCCTCGACCGGGAGGGTCAGGCTGCTCGAGGTCGGGACGGGGAGCTCGGGGAGCTGGCCGCCGTCCCCGCCGGCGCTCCACTCGCCGTGCCAGTAGGCCCGCACGGTGACCGTCTTGGAACCCTCATCGCGGTACGCGTGGGTGATCTCACCGGCGCCGCCGGGATAGGGCACTCCCTGCGAGGTCGTCTCGAACGACGTCCCGTCGCCCCAGGTGATCACGTAGCGGGGGGTGGCCCGGATGGTGATCGTCGGCCCGATGGGGTTGGCCAGGGACCAGCTCGGGTTCGGGTCGCCCCCGATCTCGAGGTAGGCGGTGAAGGCCACGAGCATCTTGCCCGGCTGGATCCGCAACGGGCTCGGCGGCGGTGGCTTCACCACCGCGCTCCAGTACTGGTTGACATAGGCGACGATGTCGAAGGACTCCTCGACCGGACACGCCCCCCAGAGGGTGCCGTTGTTGGCCCAGGTCGCCGCTTCGGCGGTGGCCGCCTGGTAGCTCTGGTCGGCGGGAGGGGGCGTCGAGCGGGGACCCCCGACGGTCGTGACCCCCCAGCACCCGTTCGCTTCGCCGGTGGGCAACGTGCCCGCCTTGTCCACGAAGTCGAGCTCCCAGGCGTAGTAACCGGTCGCACCGGGAGTCCCAGTTGGCGGCCCGCCGGTACCGGGAGGCCCACCACTGCTGCCGTCGCACCCGAACTGGTCCTCCCCCGAGCCGCAGTCCGCCGCCGCCGGACCGCCGGCCCCGACCAGGACCGCGCCGGTGAAGGCAACGACGAGGACGACGCGGGCGAGGCGTTTGGGGCTCAGGGGCATGTGTCGTCCTCCGGGATGCTGCCATCCGAGGTGAAGCTGGCGTAGGCGATCAGCCATGGCGTGTTGTTCGAGGCGCTCTTGTTCTCCGGGACCAAGCGTACGTAGTACGGCTGACGGGCGTTGAGCGGCTTGGTCACCAGCGGCGAGAGGTCGAGCTCGACGCTGCTGAACACGCAGGTGGGGTCGGCCGACAACACGCGCACCACCCTCACGGTGGGCATCCCCGGCTGGGGGGCGATGACGGGGATCCCTCCGAACCTCTGGATGCCCGACGTCTGCTGTGCGGCTGCATCGGGCGTGTACACCGATTGCATCAGCGCCTGGTACCGCTCGCCGAGGGCGTTCTCGGCCTTGGCTTCGATGAACGCCTGGCGGTAGAGCCCGTACAGGTGGACGAGGACCCGCTGGACGTAGGCCGGGGTGATCTCACGGGTGGGCGGCGGCTTGGTCGGATCGATCGGGGTCGTCGTCGGGGCGGTCGTCGCCGTCGTGGTCGGCCGGCTGGTGGTCGGGGCCTCGGTGGTGGTGGTCGTCGAGCGCTCGGCGCGAGTGGTCGTGGACGAGGTCTGCGCCTCGTCGCCGCTGTCCCCGCAGGCTGCGGCCGTCGAGACCACGAGCAGCACGGCAACAAACGCGACGGCGCGCCGGACGAGCCCGATGCGGGCGGGGGAAGTGGGCATCGTGGCTCCCTTCTTCCCCGACCACCCGGCGATGACACCTCGGTCGGGCCACCAGTGTCGCTACGCTGCACCTCGATACCGGCCATGAAGAGACGGCACCCATAGGCACCGCCCTCGGCCTCGCAGCCGTCCTCCTGTTGATCCTCGCCACCGCCTTCTTCGGGGCGGCCGAGTTCGCAGTGGTCGCCACCGATCGAAGCCGTCTGGAGGCGCTCGCCGCCGGCGGCAGCCGGGCCGCCCGCACCGCTCTCGGCGTCCACCGACGGCTCTCGTTCCACCTGTCCGGCGCCCAGCTCGGCCTCACCGTCGTCTCCCTCGCCCTCGGATTCGTGGCCGAACCGGCGATCGCCCGGCTGATCGAGCCGTTGCTCGACGGTCGGCTCTCCGAGGGTGCGGCGAAGGGCGTCTCGGTGGCCATCGCCCTGACCATCGCCACCGTGCTGAGCATGGTGGTGGGCGAGCTCATCCCCAAGAACCTCGTGTTGGCCGCCCCCGACACGGCTGTCCTGCGGCTGGCCGGTCCCTTGCGGGTCTTCGCCATGGTGATGACGCCGTTCATACGGGTCTCCAACGGCACCGCCAACCGCCTGGTCCGGGCGTTCGGGATCGAACCGCAGGAGGAGCTGGCGTCGGTCCGCTCGTTGCAGGATCTGGCCGTCCTCATCCGGTCGTCGGGCGAGGAGGGCACGCTCGAGGAGGACCGGGCGATGCTGCTGGGCCGCTCGATCCGCTTCGGTGAGAAGACGGCGGCCGACGCTCTCGTGCCCCGGATGCAGGTGGTGAGCCTGGCCAGCGGCGACACCCTGGCGGACCTCGTGGCCACGGCCGTGCGGACCGGCCACTCCCGCTTCCCGGTGGAGGGCACCGACATCGACGACATCGTCGGCGTGGTCCACGTGAAGGACACGTACCGGGTGCCCATCGGTCAGCGGGCCGCCACGCCGGTGGCGACGATCATGAGCGAACCGGTAGCGGTGCCCGAGACCCGCCCCTTGGAGGACCTGTTCTCCGAGTTGCGCAGCACCGGCGGGCACCTCGCCGTGGTCGTCGACGAGTACGGCGGCACCTCGGGGATCGTCACCCTCGAGGATCTGCTCGAGGAGATCGTCGGCGAGATCGACGACGAGTACGACCCTCCCACCGTCGGCGCCCGCTTCGACGAGCCCAGCGGTTCGTGGACCCTGGCCGGCACGCTCCACGCCGACGAGGTGCGCGATGCGTGCGGCTTCGAGATGCCCGAGGGGCAGTACGACACCCTGGCCGGGTTCGTCCTCGACCGGCTCGGGCACCTGCCGCAGCCGTCGGAGCGGGTGACGGTGGACGGCTGGCGGTTCGAGGTCGTCGAGATGGACCACCTGCGCATCGCCCAGCTGCGCATCCTCCCGCCTCCTCACGCTCGTGGCGCGGTCGCGGGCAGGGCGACCTCGGCGGTGCGGCGGTGAGCGTCTGGTACCTCCTGGCCGCGTTCGCGCTGCTGCTGGCCAACGCCTTCTTCGTCGCCGTCGAGTTCGCGGTGATCACCAGCCGGCGCGAACGGCTGGAGCCTCTGGCGGCCGACGGCCGACGTTCGGCTCAACTCGCTCTAGGAGCGATGCGTGAGCTCTCCCTGCAGCTGGCGGGGGCGCAGCTCGGGATCACCATGGCCTCGCTCGGTCTCGGCTTCGTGGGAGAACCGGCCGTGGCCAAGCTGCTGGAATCCGCCCTTGGGCCGCTCTCGCTCCCCGATGGTGTGCTGCACCCGGTCGCCTTCACCGTGGCCCTCGCTCTGGTGTCGTTCCTGCACCTGGTGATCGGTGAGATGGTGCCGAAGAACGTGGCCATCGCCGGCCCGGAGCGCACCCTGCTGCTGCTCGCCATCCCGAACCGGTTGTACGTGAGCCTCTTCCGTCCGGTCATCCGTGCTCTCAACAAGCTGGCCAACGGCGGCGTGCGCCTCCTCGGCGTCGAGCCCAAGGAGGAGCTGGCCAGCGCCCACAGCGCCGAGGAGCTCTCGGCCATGGTGGCGGCGTCGCGCGAGGAGGGCCTGATCGAGGAGTTCGAGCACGACCTGCTGTCGGGTGCGCTCGGCTTCGCCGATCGCCCGGTCAGCGCGGTGATGGTCCCCCGGGAAGGGATCGTCGCCGTCTCCGTGCGCAGCACGTTGGCCGAGGTGGAGGCCCTCGTGAACGAACGGGGGCACTCTCGCCTGCCCGTGCTCGGGCGCGGTCTCGACGACGTCCTCGGCTTCCTCCACGTCAAGGACCTGCTGCAGCTCCCGCCCGACGCCCAGAGCCGGCCGGTGCCGCTGCGCCGACTCCGACGCATGCTCGTGGTCGAGGCGCACTGGACCCTGGAGCAGGTGCTGATGCGCATGCAGCGGGCCCGGCTCCACCTTGCGCTCGTGGTCGACGGCGATCGTCGCACCGTCGGCATGGTCACCCTCGAGGACGTGCTGGAGTCGCTCGTGGGCGACATCCGTGACGAGTCCGATCCGCAGGCGCAGACCGGCTCGGACGTCCCGGTTCCGTCCGAGGGCGCTCGCTGATGGCCGCCGCCGCACCGCCGTTGAGCGAGCTCGCTCCGACTCTGGCCATCGCACTGTCCCAGCACCTCGGGCCGGTGACGGTTGCCCGCCTGCAACGACTGTCCGGTGGTGCCTCCCGTGAGACCTGGGCCTTCGATGCCGTCCCGAATGACGGGAAGGCGGTACCGCTGGTGCTGCAGCGGGAACGACCCGGGGGGATGCGGGCCACCGGCGCGGCGGCGACGGAGGTGGCGCTGCTCCGGGCGGCGGCCGTCGCCGGCGTGCCGGTGCCGTCGGTGGTCGCCGACGGCGAGGACGACGGGCTCGGTGCCCCCTGGGTGGTGACCGCCCGGGTCGAGGGCGAGACGATCGCCCGCCGCATCCTGCGCGACGAAGATCTCGCCGGGGCCAGATCGAGGCTGACGGCCCAGTGCGGCACCGCCCTCGCCGCCGTCCACCGAATCCCGCCTGCGGCCGTGCCCGGCCTGGCCGCCCCGGACCCCGTCGACCAGCACCGGACGTTGCTGGACCAGCTCGGCCAGCCCCACCCCGCCTTCGAGCTGGGGCTGCGCTGGCTGGCCGCCAACCGCCCTCCCGAGGGGCCACCGGTGGTGGTGCACGGCGACTTCCGGAACGGGAACCTGGTGGTGGGCCCCGACGGCCTGCGGGCGGTCCTCGACTGGGAGCTGGCCCACCTGGGCGACCCGGTGGAGGACCTGGCCTGGCTGTGCCTGCGGGCGTGGCGGTTCGGTGCGGCCCTCCCCGTCGGGGGGTTCGGCCGCAGGGAGGAGCTCCTGGCCGCCTACGAGGCGGCCGGGGGCCGGCCGGTCGACCCCCGTGCCCTCCTCTGGTGGGAGGTGCTCGGCACGCTCCGCTGGGGGGTCATCTGCATCATGCAGACGACCGCCCACCGCGCCGGTCTGTCGCGGTCGGTCGAGCTGGCGGCGATCGGGCGACGGGTGTGTGAGACCGAGCACGACCTGCTTCGGCTGCTGCCGTGACACCCACCGGTCCGTCCGGTCCCACGAGCCCCCACGACGTGCCGTCGGCCGCGGAGCTGGTCGAGGCCGTCCGGGAGTTCCTGGAGGGCGACGTGATGGCGGCGACCGACGGGCGGGTGAGGTTCCACGCCCGCGTGGCCGCCAACGTCCTGGCCATGGTGGAGCGGGAGCTGGCCGAGGGCAGCGCCCAGGCCGCCGGTCACGCCCGCCGATTGGCCTCGCTCGGGGTGGGCGACGACGCCGAGCTGGCCGCCGCCATCCGCACCGGTGCCCTCGACGACCGGGCGACCGAGGTGCGCTCCGCGGTGGCCGCCGCGGTGGCCGACAAGCTGGCCGTGGCCAACCCTGGCCATGCCGAGGCCGACTGACCGCCCGGTAGTGTCTGGGCGATGCGGATCGGGGTGCTGGGTGCGACCGGCCCGGCCGGCAGCTCGCTGTCGGCCCGGTTGGCGTCGGTCGGGTTCGACGTCGTGCTCGGGTCCCGTTCCCGGTACAAGGCCATGGAGGTCCGCGACCGGCTGCTCGGGCGGTGGCCCGACCGGGGCCTCACCATCGAAGCCGACGACAACGCCGGTGCGGCCGAGGCCGACCTCGTGGTGATCGCCACCCCGTGGGACGCGGCCGGGTCCACCGCCCACGACGTCAGCGCGCAGCTCGAGGGCAAGGTCGTCATCTCCATGGCCAACGCCCTGGCCAAGGTGGGCCACGAGTTCCAGCCCCTGGTGCCGCCACGCGGTTCGGTGGCGGCCAGCGTCCAGGCCGCCGTCCCACGGTCGCGGGTGGCCGCCGCCTTCCACCACGTGCCGGCCAAGGAGCTGGGCGACCTCGACCATCCGATCGAGAGCGACGTGCTGGTGTGCTCGGACCACAAGGACGCCACCGAGACGACCCTCGAGATCGTGCGCAAGATCCCCGACCTGCGGGGACTCGACTCCGGTGAGCTGTCCAACGCCGCACCGATCGAGGCTTTCGCGGCGGTCCTGCTCCAGGTGAACGTGCGGTACAAGACCCGGGTGGCGTTGCGCTTCACGGGCATCCCCGAGTGACCGACGGTCCCACCCGGGACGGCTCGCCCATGCGGTTGTTCGACACCGCCCGGCGGGAGGTCGTGCCGTTCGAGCCCGGGCCGGTCGTCACCATGTACACGTGCGGGATCACGCCCTATGACGCCACCCATCTGGGCCACGCCGCCGTGTACGTCACATACGACGTCCTCCAGCGGCGGCTCCGGGACCGGGGCCACGACACGAAGTGCGTGCGCAACGTCACCGACGTCGACGACGACATGTTGCGCAAGGCGCGTGAGCTCGGCGTCCACTACCTCGACCTGGCGGCGGCGGAGACGGCCCGGTTCGACGAAGACATGGCCGCGCTCGACGTGCTGCCGTGCTGGAGCGAGCCCCGGGCCACCTCCGCCATCGCCGACATCCGTGGGTTCATCGGCATGGTGCTCGACCGCGGCCACGCCTATGCGCGCGGCGGAGCGGTCTACTTCGACGTCTCCTCCTTCGACCGGTTCGGCCAGGTGAGCCACAAGAGCCGGGCCGAGATGCTCGACCTGGCCCGCCAGCACGGCGGCAACCCCGACGACCCCAACAAGGCCGACCCGCTCGACTTCGTGCTGTGGCAGCCGTCGGCTCCCGACGAGCCGTCCTGGGAGTCGCTGTGGGGACCGGGCCGGCCGGGCTGGCACATCGAGTGCTCCGCGCTCGCCCTGCGGGAGCTGGGCACGACCATCGACCTCCACGGGGGCGGCGCTGACCTCGTGTTCCCCCACCACGAGTGCGAGGCGGCCCAGTCCGAGGCGGCCACGGGCGAGCAGTTCGTCCGCCACTGGATGCACCAGGCCATGGTGCGGATGGACGGCGAGAAGATGTCGAAGTCGCTCGGCAACCTCGTGTTCGTGAGCGAGCTGCGCAAGGAGTGGGACGCCCAGGCCATCCGCCTGGCCGTGGTCGGCCACCACTACCGGCACTCCTGGGAGTGGGATGACACGGTGATGCCGGAAGCCGCCGCCCGCCTCGAGGCGTGGTCGGCGGCGGGGAAGGGCGAGGGCGCCCTGGCCGAGGTGCGGGCCCGCCTCGACGACGACCTGGACACCCCCGGTGCCGCCGCCGCCATCGACGCCGCAGCCACCGACGGCCAGGGGGTGTCCGCCGCCGCCGCCCTCCTCGGCGTGGATCTGCGAGCATGAGCGCTGTGAGCGAAGAGCGCGCTGCGGAGCCGTCAGGCGGAGCAGCTCCGGGCGTGGGTGCGGGATCGGCGAAGCCGGCTCCGGAGGAGCGCAGCGGGGGCGCTGCGCAGCCGCGAGGCGGAGCAGCTCCGGGCGTGGGTGCGGGATCGGCGAAGCCGGCTCCGGAGGAGCGCAGCGGGGGAGGAGCAGATGTAAAGGTCGGCTCCCTGTACGACGCGGCCATGAAGGTGCTCGGGCCGGCCTTCCGCTTCGGGTGGCGGATCCGCGTCGAGGGCCTCGAGCACCTGCCCGAGACCGGCCCGGCCATCCTCTGCCCGAACCACACGTCGGTCCTCGACTCGTTCTTCCTGCCCGTGGCCCTGCCTCGCCGGATCACCTACGTCGGCAAGGCCGAGTACATGGACGACTGGAAGACCAAGCACCTGTTCCCCGCCCTGGGCATGATCCCCATCGACCGTTCCGGCGGCAACGCCAGCGAACGGGCGCTGTCCGCCGCCCAGGGCGTGCTCGAACGGGGGGAGCTGTTCGGGATCTACCCGGAGGGCACCCGCAGCCGTTCCGGCAAGCTGTACCGCGGCCACACCGGTCCGGCCCGGTTGGCGCTGCGCACCGGCGCCCCGATCGTGCCCGTGGGCATCCGCGGGGTCCGCGACATCATGCCGCCCGAGGCCAAGGTGCCCCGACCGTTCATGGCGTGCGTCATCCGCCTGGGCCGCCCGGTCGACGTCAAGCGCTACCAGGATCGCGCCGACGACCGCCTCGTGCTCCGCCAGATCATCGACGAGGTCATGTACGAGATCCGGTCCCTGTCGGGCCAGGAGTACGTCGACGAGTACGCCACGAAGAAGGCCGAGGCGCTGCCGAGCGACACCGCCCGGATCGCGACCGACCCGGTAGCGGCCAACGGCGAGGCGGCGGGGGTGGAGGCGGCGGCCGACGGCAACGGCCACCGGCCCCGGCGCAGCTCGGCCGAGGTGCTGGGCAGCCGGCCGGCCGACTGAACCGAACTTGGAAGGGGCCGACCGGCGGTGGCCGGTACCACGTCCTCCGACCCCACCCGCCGCCCTATTGGTCGGCCGCCTGCGGCGGCCGGCCGGTTAGCTTCCGAGGCATGGCCGACATCACGATCACCCTGCCGGATGGCTCCCCGCGCGCATTGCCCGCGGGCGCCACCGCCGGTGATCTGGCTGCGGCGCTCGGCTCGCGCCTGGCCAAGGCGGCGGTGATCGCGTCGGTCAACGGCACCGAGCGGGACCTCGCGTGGCCGCTGGCCGACGGCGACGACGTGGCCATCGTGACCGACGCCTCCGAGCGGGGCCTCTACACGATCCGCCACTCCACGGCCCACGTGCTGGCCCAGGCCGTGCTCGACCTGTTCCCGGGCGCCACGTTCGCCATCGGACCCCCGGTGCAGGACGGCTTCTACTACGACTTCGCGCTGGCCGACGGCGCCACGTTCACGCCCGACGACCTCGAGCGGATCGATGATCGCATGCGGGCGATCATCGTCGAGCAGCAGCCGTTCGTGCGCGACGAGATCGCGGTGGACGAGGCGCGGGCGCTGTTCGCCGGCCACCCCTACAAGATGGAGATCATCGACGGCGCCGCCGAGGACCCGACGGCGTCGACCGAGGCTGGGATGGTCCGGACCTACGAGAACCCGAGCGAGGCCAAGGCGGCCGAGGGCCGGGCCAGCTTCGTCGACCTGTGCCGGGGTCCGCACGTCCCCCACACGCGCCGTCTCGGCCACTTCCGGTTGATGCGGGTAGCCGGCGCGTACTGGCGGGGCGACGAGCGCCAGCCGATGCTCCAGCGGATCTACGGCACGGCGTGGGCGTCGAAGGCCGACCTCGAGGCCCACCTCCACCGTCTGGAGGAGGCCGACCGGCGTGACCATCGCAAGCTCGGTGCCGAGCTCGACCTCTTCTCCTTCCCGGACGAGATCGGCTCGGGGCTCGCCGTGTTCCACCCCAAGGGGGGTCTCGTCCGCCGTCTCATGGAGGACTACAGCCGGCGGCGCCACGAGCAGGCCGGTTACGAGTTCGTCAACTCCCCCCACATCACGAAGAAGGAGCTGTTCGAGACGTCGGGCCACCTCGAGTGGTTCGCCGACGGCATGTTCCCGCCCATCCACCTCGACGAGGGGGCCGGGGGGGAGGGGGTCGACTACTACCTCAAGCCGATGAACTGCCCGTTCCACGTCCTCATCGTGAAGAGCCGGCAGCGGTCCTACCGGGAGCTGCCGTTGCGGCTGTTCGAGTTCGGGACGGTCTACCGCTACGAGAAGTCAGGTGTCGTCCACGGCCTCACCCGGGTCCGCGGCCTCACCCAGGACGACGCCCACATCTTCTGCACGCGGGACCAGATGGGCGACGAGCTGCGGTCCCTGCTCACCTTCGTGCTCGACCTCCTGCGGGACTACGGGCTCGAGGACTTCGAGCTCGAGCTGTCCACACGGCCCGAGGGCAAGGCGGTGGGCTCACTCGAGGAATGGGACGAGGCCACCGAGGCGCTGCGGGCGGCGGCCGAGGCGATGGAGCTCGACCTCGTCCTCGACGAGGGTGGTGGGGCGTTCTACGGGCCGAAGATCTCGGTGCAGGCGCGCGACGCCATCGGGCGCAGCTGGCAGCTCTCGACCATCCAGCTCGACTTCCAGACGCCCCAGCGGTTCGACATGTCCTACGTCGGTGCCGACGGTGACCGGCACCAGCCGATCATGATCCACCGGGCCCTCTTCGGATCGGTCGAGCGGTTCTTCGCCGTGCTGCTCGAGCACTACGCCGGGGCGTTCCCTGCCTGGCTCGCTCCCGTGCAGGTCCGCCTGCTGCCCGTGCGCGGCGACCACGGCGCCTACGCCGTCCGGTTGGCCGACCGGTTCCGGGCCGAGGGGCTGCGAGCCGACGTGGCCGACGCCGACGAGAAGCTCGGCAACCGCATCCGCAAGGCCAAGAACGAGAAGATCCCCTACGTCGTCGTCGTCGGCGACGACGACGTGGAACACGGCACGGTGGGGGTCAACCCCCGCGGTGGCGAGGTCGAGCGGGGCGTCCCGGTCGACACGTTCGTGGAGCGCCTGCACGGCGAGGTGCTGGTCTCCACGTCGGGGCGGTAGCGGTGGCGCTCGACCGCCTGTGGGCTGGATGGCGCGCGACCTACATCGCCGAGGCGTCGGGGGACCCGGCCGTCCTCGGCCCCGACGGGGATGGGCGCTCGCTGTTCGAGCGCATCCTCGGCAGCGGCCTGCCCGACGAGCGCACCTACGTTCTGTGGCGGAGCGAGCGGTGTGCCGCCCTCCTGAACGCCCACCCGTACGGCACAGGTCATCTGATGGTCCTGCCGCAGCGGGCGGTCGCCGAGCTCGAGGCCCTCGATGGCGACGAGGCGGCCGAGCTGTGGTCCGGCGTCACCGCCGCCGTGCGGGCGGTGAAGGCGGCGTACCGGCCCGACGGCGTCAACGTCGGCCTCAACCTGGGAGCGGCGGCCGGGGCCGGCGTGCCCGACCACCTCCACGTGCACGTGCTGCCCCGCTGGGCGGCCGACTCGAACTTCATGACCTCGGTGGCCGAGGCCCGGGTGCTTCCCGAACCTCTGGACCAGACCTGGCGGCGGATCCGTGAGGCCTGGCCCGACGGTCCCTGAGGCTACGGTCGGCTTCAATGACCGATGCGGAGCCCGAGCACGAGCCTGAGGCCGAGCACACCGACACCCTGCCCGAGGATCTCGACGCCCGGGGCGACGTCGGGCCCTACCTGTTCCCCGACAACAACCGGCGGCGGGTCCCCGGGTACCTGTACCTGGCGGTGGCGGCCCTGTGCGTGGCGGCTTGGGTGCTTCTCGGCGACGGCGCCGTGCTGGTGAACGCCGGGTTCGCCTGGGCCGGCGCCGGCTTGGCCGTGGTCGGGGCGTATCACCTCCTCGCCGGCTGGAACCTGGAGGTGGACGAGCGCGACGCCCTGGTGGTGGCCACCCGCACCGTCGGCTTCGCCGTCGGCCACGCCTCGGCCCAGATGGGCTGGAGGGGCCTGCGCAGCCGGCCCACGTGGCGGATCCTGCTCTACTCCGCCGAGGAGCCGCCCGCCCGGAGGGGCCTCGTGCTCGTCGACGGGGTGGACGGCGAGGTCGTCGACTGGTTCGTCGAGGACAACCCCGAGGACTGGTCGGACCTCGACGGGCGGCTCGCCACAGGGCAGGGATGAGGCGGGGGCCGGGGCGCCCCCTCCACCGAGACGACCGGGACGACCGGATCCGGGAGCGCCGGGGCTGGGCCACCCGGGTCCTCCTCGTCGTGCTGCTGGCCCTCGGGTTGCGGCTGCTGACCGCCGGGCACGGCGTCATGACCGTGGACGAGCCCACCTGGCTCAGCCGCTCCGCCGGGTTCGCCAAGGCCCTGGGGGAGGGCGACTTCGACCGGGCCCGGGCGTCGACACCGCCCCGCCTCGCCACCCGCCCCGGCATCACCACCATGTGGATCGGGGCGGGAGCCCGTGGAGTCGGTTACGCCCTGACCGGCGCCGGCGTCACCGACCGCCCCCTGCGGCCGGTCGAGAGCTCCCCGTTCGCGCTCCAGCTCTCCCAGATCCTCATGGCGGTCGTGTCCGCCGGCCTGATCGGCGCCATCGTCGCGCTGGGCCGCCCCGTCCTCGGGCCCGGCGCGGCGACCGCCGCGGGCGTCCTCCTGGCGGTCGAGCCCTGGCTCATCGCCCACAACTCCGTGCTGCACACCGACGGGCTGGTGACCCTCACCTTGGCGGCGGCCACCCTCGCCCTGCTCGTGGCCCTGGGTTGGGGTCGGGACGGGCCGGGCGGAGCCGGCACGTCGACCCGGCACGCGCTCGCCGCCGGGGCCTTCTTCGCCCTGGCCGTCCTCACCAAACTGAACGCCCTCCTGTTCGGACCGGGCCTGACGGTGCTGGTCGTCGTCACCCTCGTGGTGGCGGGGCGCCGTCGGCCCGCCGACGACGGGTCCCCCCCGGCCAAGGGGCCGACCAGGCGGGGAGTGCTGGCCGTCGTCGGACTCGTCGGGGCGGCTGCGGTGGCCTGCTTCGTGGTGCCTTACCCGAGCCTCTGGTCGGACCCGGGCGACGAGCTGGGAGCCCTCCGGCGCACGGCCGAGCTGGGCGACACCGGGGGCGTGCAGTTCTTCGCCGGGCGACGCACGCTCGATCCGGGAGCGCTCTTCTACCCGGTGAACCTGGCCGTTCGGGCCTCGCCGTGGCTGCTCGTCCTGGCCGCCGCCGCCGTCCTGTTGGCGGTGCGGCGACGGCTGCCGTGGGCCGTGGTCGCCACCCTGGCCCTCGTGCCGGTCCCCTACGTCGTCGCCGCCACGCTGGCCGCCAAGAAGTTCGACCGGTACGTGCTTCCGGTGCTGCCCTTCCTCGCCATGCTGGGCGGCCTGGCCGTCGCCTGGCTGTGGGACCGGCTGGTCGAGGCCCGCCTCGAATGGGCCCCCCGCATCGTTCTGGCCGGCCTGCTCGTGGCCGCCCTGGCGCTCCCGTCCCTGGCCTGGAGCCCCGACACCATGGCCTACGTGAACCCCGTGACCGGGGGCCAGGGCCGCGCCGAGCGCAACGTGCTCCTGGGCTGGGGCGAGGGCATGGAGCGCTTCGGACGACGGATCCAGGCCGAGGAGGGGGGTCGCTGCGACGACGTGGTGGTGGCGGTCGGCTTCTACACCGGTCGCGCCGTGCTCCCGTGCGGGAGGCTCCGACCGCTCGACATCCACCGCGCCGCCGACCTGGAGGGGTTCGACTACGTGATCCTCTACCCGCTGTACACCCAGCGCGACGTGGGCGGCGCCGACCTGCCCGAGGTGGTCCGGCGCAACGGGTCGCTGGTCATGTCCCTGCGGCTCGGCGGCGTCGACTACGGCGCGCTGTACCGGGTGGGCTGAGCCCGGTCGCTACCGGCCCCGCACCGCGGCCAGCACCTGGTCGGCCGCGGCGAGGTGGTCCACGGCCGTCCGCACCGCCTCCCGGGCGAGGTCGAGGGCGGCGACGGCGCCGCCCCCGGCGATCGTGGCGGACCGGTCCCAGTCGCCGGCCGGCGTGCGCCGGATGCGGGCGGCCATGTCCTCGGCGGCTCCGTCCAGCTCGTGGAGAAGGTCACCGACGGGCTGGTCCCCGGCCTCCCAGGTGCGGGCGGCCTCGTCGAGCACCGCCGGGTGCAGCACCGGTCGGTCCCGGACGACGACGTCCCCCAGGGCCCGTTCCAACAGCCCGAGGGTGCGCACGACCAGCGCCAGGTGGTCGGCGGCCGAGCGGCCGTCGGGGCCTATCCGGTGGGCGAGGTCGTCGGGGTCGGGCTCGTCGTCGAGGTCGGGTCCGGCCATGGGCGTGGCGAAGAGGGACCCGAAGCGGCGGGGGAGCGACGCCATGGTGACGGCGGCGTCGGACGGCGCCACCCGGGACGGGTCGAAGCCGGCCATCAGCGACCGCGTGCGGTCCGCAGGGCGCGGCCCACGTCGAGCAGGTGGTGGTGGCCTTCGTGCAGCGCGTAGCGGCCCAGGCCCACGACGGTGAATCGGTCCTCGCCCCGCCGGGCGGCGCGGTCCCACGCACCGGCCGGCACCGACCGCAGGGTCTCGGCCAGGTGGGCGGCGGCTTCGTCCAGCCCGTCGGCCACCGTCCCGGGGTCCTGGTCGTTGTAGGCCTCGTCGGCGGCGGCGGCCTCGTGGTCCCACCACCCCAGCTGGGGCTCGTCATCGGTCAGCGTCGTGCGGATGCGCCCGTCGAGCACGCTCAGCGCCCCTCGCGTGTGGCAGGCGTACTCCAGGGCCGACCACGTGGCCGGGTCGGGGCGGGCGCGCACGATGACCGCCGGGTCCTCGCCGGGGAGGAACCGGGTGAGCGCGGCCCGGTACCGGCGGCCGAGGCCCCTCACCGCATCGGCCAGGTCTTCGGGGGCGGTGGCGAGAGGGTCGAAGCCGCACTCCTCGCACGGCTCATCTTGGACCCGGGCCAGGTCCCGGTCGTCGCGCCCGGTCACTCGTCACCGCCGACGTGGCGGCGGGCGGCGTCGGCCAGGTGCGGGGGCATGACGTCGTAGTGGTCGTGGCGGGCGCTGAAGCGGCCGCGCCCACCGGTCAGCGATCGCAGGTCGATGGCGTAGCGGGCCAGCTCGGATTCGGGGACCAGCGCGGTCACGGCCTGCTCGCCGGCGCCCACCGGTTCGGTGCCCTGCACCCGGCCCCGCCGGGCGTTGAGGTCGCCCATCACGTCGCCCTGCTGCGCGATCGGAGCCACCACCACCACCTTCGAAACCGGTTCGAGCAGCACCGGATCGGCCTCGGCCAGCGCGGCCCGGATGGCCAGGCGGCCTGCGGTCCGGAACGCCATCTCCGAGGAGTCCACCGAGTGCTCCTTGCCGTCGACCAGCTCGACGTGGACGTCGACCACCGGGTGGCCGAACACGCCGCCACTGGCCATGGCGTCCTCGATGCCCCTCTTCACCGCCGGGATGTAGTTGCGGGAGATCGCCCCGCCCACGATCCGGTCGCTGAACTCGAACCCTGCACCCCGCTCCAGCGGCCGGACCCGGATGGTGCACACCCCGAACTGGCCGTGGCCGCCGGACTGCTTCTTGTGGCGGCCCTCGGCCGTGGCCTCCCCGGTGATCGTCTCGCGGTAGGGGACCCGCACGGGCTCGGTGTCCACCCGGACCCCGAACTTGCGCTCGAGGCGCTCCAGGGCGATGGCCAGGTGGGTCTCGCCCACCCCCCGCAGGATGGTCTGGTGGACCTCGTCGTCGCGGGCCACGGTCAGGGCCGGATCCTCGTCGACCAAGCGGTGGAGGGCGTTGCCGAGCTTGTCGTCGTCGGCCTGGGTGCGGGCCCTCACGGCCACGGCCAGGAGCGCCTCGGGCAGCTCGACGGGTGCGACCGTCACCGGCGTGCCCTTCGGTGCCAGGGTGTCACCGGTGGCGGTGGAGGACAGCTTGGCCACCGCCGCCAGGTCGCCGGCCACCACCTCGCCCACCGGTCGCTGCTCGCGTCCGCGCAGGCTGAAGAGCGAGTGGAGGCGCTCGTCGGCACCGGTCCGGCTGTTGACCAGGTGGGCGTCGGACCGCACCACCCCCGACAGGACCTTGAACAGCGACACGTGGCCGACGAACTGGTCGGCCAGCGTCTTGAAGACGAACGCGAGCGGTTGCCCGTCGGGATCGGGAGCCACGCCCACCGTCGTGTTCCCGGCGGTCACCTCGACCGGCGGACGGTCGACGGGCGACGGGCCGATCTCACACAGGAAGTCGGCCAGGCGGTCGACGCCCACCCGGGCGGTGGCCGACCCGCACACCACCGGGAACACGGTGGCTTCGTCGACCCCGACGGCGAGGGTGTGCTCGAGCTGTTCGAAGGTGGGGACGTCGCCCTCGAGGTAGCGCTCGAGCATTGCGTCGTCGCCCACCACGATGCCCTCGACCAGGTTGTCGTGGACCTGGTGCTCGAGCGCCTCCATGTCATCGGGCACTTCGCCGTGGCGGACCGTGCCGTCCTCGTAGTACCAGGCGGTGTCGCTGAGCAGGTCGGCCACGCCCCGGAACCCCGCTTCGGCGCCGATCGGCAGCTCGAGCGGGGCGACGCCGGCGCCGAACCGGTCCCGGAGCTGGTCGAGGGTGCGCTCGAACGACGCCCGCTCCCGATCCAACTTGTTGACGAACACCATGCGAGGCAGGTCGAGCTCAGCGGCCAGGCGCCAGATCGCCTCGGTCTGGACCTCGACGCCCTCGACCGCGCTGACCACGAACACGGCCAGGTCGGCCACCCGCAGTGCGGCGTGGACGTCGGCCACGAAATCGGCGTAGCCGGGCGTGTCGAGCAGGTTGACCTTGTGGCCCTTCCACTCGAACGGGGCCACCGCCAGGGAGAGCGAGAAGCCGCGCCGATGCTCCTCCGGATCCGAGTCGCACACCGTCGTGCCGTCCTCCACCCGCCCGATCCGCGAGGTGGCCCCGGCGGCGTGGAGGAGCGCCTCGGCCAACGACGTCTTCCCCGACCCGCCGTGGCCGACCAGGGCCACGTTGCGGATCTTGTCCGGGGCGAAGGTCGGCATGGGCGGCTCCGGGCTCGGGCGAGGTGCGGGCCAGGGTACTCAGGACCGCCCCAGCCGTGGAGGGGCGCCGGAAGGATGTGGCGGGCGGCGGGGTTGACCTTGCCAGGCACCGGCGCGCTGCTAACTTCTGCAAGCGACGGGCGCAAGGAGACGCGATGTTCGACGGACGGTTCCGGTCCCAGGCCGAGCGAGGGTTGCGCCCCATCGGCGCCAACCTCCGGCGGACCGGCATCTCCGCCGACCACCTCACCGTCGTCGGGATCGTCATGGCTGTCGGCGCGGCGGTGGCCATCGGCAACGGCGCCCTGCGAGCCGGCCTCCTCCTGCTGGTGCTCGCCGCAGTCCCCGACGTCCTCGACGGGGCCGTGGCCAAGGCCTCGGGGACCGCCTCGTCCCGCGGGGCGTTCTTCGACTCCGTCTCGGACCGCGTCACCGACGCGCTGCTCTTCGGCGGCGTGGCCTGGTACCTCGCCACCACGTCGCCCGGGCGGACCGCGGTGCTGCCCCTCGCCGTCCTGGCCGCCTCGATGCTGATCTCCTACGAGCGGGCCAAGGCCGAGGCCCTCGGCTTCGACGCGCGGGGCGGCCTGATGGAGCGGGCCGAGCGCATCGTGGCCCTCGCCTTCGCCCTGCTGTTCGACTCCCTCATGGTCCCGGTGCTCTGGCTGATGCTCGCCCTCACCCTCGTCACCGCCGGGCAACGCTTCGGAAAGGTCTGGCGCCAGGCCAGCGTGACCCGGCCGGTCGTGACCCGGCCCCCTCGCCGGGCCCTCGCCCGCCGGCCCAACCGGGTGTCGCGCACGAACCGGGTGGCCGAGCGGCGGGCGGCGTGGCAGCGCCGGGTGCGCCAGCGAGGCACTCGCTAGCCCCGGCGTGCCCGTTCCCGTCGACCCGGCGTACCTGGGGTTCCGGGCCGGCTCGCTGGCCGCGCGCGCCCTGCCGGGCGCGACCGTTCCCGCCCTCACCCGATGGCTGGGCACCGGCGCGGCGGCGGCCATGGTCCCCCGCCGACTCCAGGTGGAGCGCAACCTCCGGCGCATCTACGGCGACGACCTCGCCGACCTGGAGCTGCGGCGGAAGGTGGCGGCCACCTTCGACTCTTACGCGCGCTACTGGATCGAGTCGTTCCGCCTGCCCGGCACCAACGCCGGTGACCTCGACCGGGGTTTCAGGGTCGACGGCATGGAGCACATCGAGGCGGCCCGGGCCTCCGGCCGCGGGGTGATCGTCGCCATGCCCCACCTCGGCGGGTGGGAGTGGGGGGCGTTCTGGCTGGCCGAGGTGCGCGACCTGCCGGTGACCGCGGTGGTCGAACCGGTGGAGCCGCCCGAGCTGGCGGAGTGGTTCGGCGGGCTCCGCGCCCAGTTCGGGATGGACGTGGTGCCGCTCGGACCGTTGGCCGGCACCGCCTGCGCCCGGGCCCTCAAGGACAATCGGATCCTCTGCCTGCTCTGCGACCGCGACATCGCCGGCGGTGGAGTGCCCGTCGAGTTCTTCGGCGAGGTGACCACCCTGCCCGCCGGGCCGGCCACCCTGGCCCTGCGCACCGGGGCGCCGTTGCTGCCGGCGGCCGTGTACTTCGACGGCCGCGGACGCTACGGGGTCATCAAGCCGCCCCTCGACGTCCGGCGGACCGGGACCCTCCGGACCGACGTGGCTCGGGTGACCGCGGACATCGCATCGGAGCTGGAGACGCTCATACGCGTGGCACCCGAGCAGTGGCACCTCATGCAGCCGAACTGGCCCAGCGACCACGAGGCACTGGAAGGGGAGCGGGCCTAGTTGTCCTATTTGAGCTTCCCCCCTCGGTCGGCGGAAACCGATTCGGAGGCGACGAGAATCGTCCCTGCGAGGATCTCCAGATGCCACGGCCACCGGAGTTCCGGCAGCGTGCCGTGGAGCTCGTACGGCTGCGTGAGGAACCGATTCCGATCGTCGCACGTGACGTCACCGGTGGATCGAGCTCGTCGATGGGTTCGCCCCCGAGGTGGAACCGGCCCGGCCGAGCGGGCGTCCAAGTGTCGTGAAGCGTCTGCTCCTGATCGGGGTCGTGCTCGCTGGCGTGCTGGTGGTCGGGGTGCCGCCGGCCGATGCGAGCTGCTCCGGTCCGAGGCTCGAGTTCGAGACCGGGCCCGTGGTGCGAGGTGAGACCGTCACCGTGACGGGCGCTGCCTACGGTGACAACTGTTATGACACCGGGCCTCCGCCAGCGGGAGAGGGGGTGCTCGGTGATCCCCTCGAGGAGATCGAAGTGCTGCTCGTCCAGGACGATCAGCGCATCGTCGTCGCACGTGGCGCGGCGAACGAGGACTACGAGTTCCAGGTCGATGTCACCGTCCCGCCGATGCTCCATCCCGGAGCGGCCGAGGTGGTGGTCGAGGCGGACGGGATCGTCACATCCAACGGATCCAACGGACCGATCCTGATCAGCGACGATCCTCCCGCGGGACAGGACCAGCCGGTCGCCCTCTTCGCCGGGCGTGGTGAGGGCGAGTCGACCACAGGTTCCAGCGACTCCAGCGGCGTGCCCGCTGCCCTGATCGCGGCCGCGGTGCTCCTGGTGATCGGACTCGCCTTCGGCACGGTCAGGTGGCTGAGGCGACGCTGAAGCGCGCGCGGGCACGCGGCGGCCCCGCCCCCGGCATCGAACCGGACGCGTAGCCTGGCGGGCCGATGCGCATCGGCCTGGTCTGCCCGTACAGCCTGACCGTCCCCGGTGGCGTGCAGGGCCAGGTGCTCGGGCTGGCCCGGTCGTTGCGGGGCATGGGCCACGACGTGCGGGTACTCGGCCCTTGCGACGGCCCACCGCCCGACGGCGGGGTCACGCCCCTGGGCATGAGCATCCCGACCGCCGCCAACGGGTCCGTCGCTCCGCTGGCCCCGGATCCGTCGGCGCAGCTGCGCTTCATCCGGGCCGTGCGCGACGAGGGTTTCGAGGTGCTCCACCTGCACGAGCCGCTCGGGCCCGGCGCCCCGCTGACCGCCTGCCTGCTCAAGCCCGCCCCACTGCTCGGCACGTTCCACGCCGCCGGGGTGTCGGCCACCTACCGGTGGGCCCGGCCCGCGGTCCGCTGGCTGGCGGGCCGCCTCGACCTGCGCTGCGCGGTGTCCGACGACGCCGAGCAACTGGCCGCCCGCTACCTCGGCGGCACCTACGAGCGCGTGTTCAACGGGATCGAGCTGGACGTTCTGGCCAAGGCCACGCCCTGGCCCACCGACCGCCCCACCATCTTGTTCCTCGGCCGGCACGAGGAGCGCAAGGGCCTGGCCGTCCTGCTCGACGCCATGACCGAGCTGCCCCGCGACGTGCGTCTGTGGGTGGCCGGCAACGGCCCCGAGACCGACCGCCTCCAGCGCCGAGTCGCCGGCGATGTGAGGGTGGAGTGGTTGGGGCGGATCAGCGACGAGGAGAAGGCGGCCCGACTTCGCGGTGCCGACGTCTACTGCGCGCCCTCGCTACGGGGGGAGTCCTTCGGGGTGGTGCTGCTCGAGGCCATGGGGGCGTCGACGCCGATCGTGGCCAGCGACCTCGACGGCTACCGCAGGGTGGCCCGGCCCGGCCGGGACGCCGTGCTCGTCCCGCCGGGGGACCCGGTCGCCCTCGCCGCCGCCCTGCGCCGGGTGCTGGACGACCGGCGCACCGCCGAGGCCCTGGTGGCCTCGGGCGACCAGCGGGTCCAGGCGTTCTCCATGGACACCCTGGCCGAGGCCTACGTGGAGCGCTACGAGCGCCTGACCTCCGCCCGCAGCACCTGACCGCCGAGACCCTTCTTCGTGCCGCACGAAGAAGCGCTGATCCAGGCCCCGATTCGCTTCTACGTGCGGATCGCGCCCGTCGAGGGCGCGTCCCGCACGGAGAAGCGCCGGCCCGGTGGCCACTGGCCCGCACCGGCCCTCGTAGACTCCCGACCGGCGGGCGCCACCGTGCCCGCGACCCTCGTCCCTCCCCGGAGGTTCCCCGTGTCCGGCATCGTCATCCTGCTCGTGGTGGTCGGCATCCTCGTCCTGGTGGGCCTGATCTTCGCCGGCATGTACAACGGGCTGGTCAAGCTGCGGAACAAGGTCGAGAACGCCTGGGCCCAGATCGACGTGCAGATCAAGCGCCGCTACGACTTGATCCCCAACCTGGTGGAGACGGTGAAGGGCTACGCCACCCACGAGAAGGAGACCCTGGAGCGGGTGGTTCAGGCCCGGAACATGGCCATGGCGGCCTCAGGCCCCCAGGAGCAGGCCCAGGCCGAGAACATGATCAGCGGGGCCCTGAAGTCGATCTTCGCCCTGTCCGAGGCGTATCCGGACCTCAAGGCCAACACGAACTTCTTGAACCTGCAGGAGGAGCTCACCACCACCGAGGACCGCATCTCCTACTCCCGGCAGTACTACAACGACACCGTCAACCGCTACAACACGAAGATCCAGACGTTCCCCACGGTCTTCCTCGCCAACATGTTCGGCTTCGAACAGCGGGAGTACTTCGAGGCCGACGGCGAGGCCCGCGGGCCCGTGTCGGTCTCGTTCTGATCAGCGGCACCCCTTGTACGACCAGGTCGCCCGGAACAAGCGTCGCTCGATCCTCCTGATCGCCTGCTTCGTGGTGCTCGTCGCCGCGGTGGCGTGGGCGGTGACGCAGCTCTTCGACTTCGGCGCCGTGGGCTTCGCCATCGCCGCCGTGGTGGCCGCCGGGAGCGCCGCCGTCTCGTACTGGAAGAGCGACTCGGTCGCTCTGGCCATCAGCCGGGCCCGCCCCGCCGACCGCACGACCTACGCCCGGCTCCACAACCTGGTGGAGGGGCTGTGCATCGCCAGCGGCCTGCCGAAGCCCCGGATCTACGTGATCGACGACGACGCCCCGAACGCGTTCGCCACCGGACGAGACCCCCGCCACGCCGCCATCGCCGTGACCACCGGGCTCCTGGCCAAGCTCAACCGGGTGGAGCTGGAGGGGGTGGTGGCCCACGAGCTGAGCCACATCAAGAACTACGACATCCTCGTATCCACCCTCGCGGTGACCATGGTGGGCATCATCGCCCTCGTGTCGGACTGGGGCATCCGGTTCCTGTGGTGGGGCGGCGGGCGGCGCAGCAGCAGCGACCGCAGCGGCGGCGGCCCCGGGGCGGTGATCGCCCTGGTCGGCTTCGCCCTCCTGATCCTCTCGCCGGTCATCGCCCGCCTGATGCAGTTCGCGGTCAGCCGGCAGCGGGAGGCGCTGGCCGACGTGTCGGGCGTGGAGATGACCCGGTACCCGCCCGGGCTCATCTCGGCGCTCGAGAAGCTGCGGGCCGACGAGACCGTCGTCCACTCGGGGTCGCGGGCCACCGCCCACCTCTGGATCGAGGCGCCGATCGCCCGCACCACCGAAGAGGGCCGGCTGTCCCGCATCAACCGGTTGTTCGACACCCACCCCCCTCTGGAGGAGCGCATCGCCGCCCTCCGGGAGCTGTGACCCGTCGGGCGGTGTCCGCGCTGGTGGTGCTCACCGTGCTGGCGACCACGGCCACCGCCTGCTCGGAGGACGACCCCACGGTCGACTCCGCCGCGCACCGTCCGACGACCACCCGAGCGGACCCGACCATCCCGGCCCGGGCGCCGATGGCGCCGCTGACCGGCCTGGCCCTCGAGTACCCGGCGGTGGCGTTCCGCGCCGCGCTGGTGGTGAAGATCGACAACCTCGACGCCGGCCGGGAGACGGCCCGACCCCAGGCCGGCATCGCCACCGCCGACGTGGTCGTCGAGGAGATGGTGGAGGGCGGCATCACCCGCCTGTTCGCCATCTTCCAGTCCGCCCGACCCGATCGGGTCGGGCCGGTCCGCTCGGCGCGGACGACCGATCTCGCCCTCGTCTCCCAGCTCAATCGGCCGTTGTTCGCCTGGTCGGGCGGCAACGTCAAGGTGGTGGCGGCCGTTCACGACGCCCCTCTGCTCGACGTGGGCGTCGACGTCGTCCCCGGCGCGTACCAGCGCGACGAGAGCCGCCGGCAACCTCACAACCTGTACGTCCGCCCGGCCGACCTCTATGACCGCGACGACGGCGACGCCCACCCTCCGCCACCGATGTTCCAGTTCCGACTCCCGGGCGAGGACCTGTCGCCGGGCGCCGAGGTGGTCAGCGGCGTCCGCATCGAGTGGGGCGGCATCTCGTCGGTCCCGGTCTCGTACTCCTACGACGCCCGGAGCGACACCTGGCGCCGCGACCAGGCGGGCACCCCGCACGTCGACGCCGACGGCACCCCGGTGGCACCCCGCAACGTGGTGATCCTCTTCAGCGATTACGTCGTCAGCCCGGCCGATCCCCTGTCACCCGAGGCCCGTACGGTCGGTTCGGGCGAAGCCTGGGTGCTCACGAAGGGCCGGGTGGTGAAGGGCTTCTGGAACCGGCCGACGCCGGATCGGCCCGCTGAGCTCGCCACCGGCATCGACCGGCCGATCAAGCTGACCGCCGGGCGCACGTGGGTGGAGCTGGCCCGCCGCGGCTCGGCCACCCTCGACCGGTAGGTCGGTCGGAGGTCGGGCCGAACGCGGGCCGAATGCAGGGTCGGCCCGGGAGGTGCGCCTCTACACTTGGCGCCATGTCCGACTCGCCGTCCTCCAGTGCCGCCGCCCCGCCCGAGACGGGTACGTTCCGGGTGAAGCGGGGTCTGGCCGAGATGCTCAAGGGCGGCGTGATCATGGACGTGGTGGATGCCACCCAGGCCCGCATCGCCGAGGACGCGGGGGCGGTGGCGGTGATGGCCCTGGAGCGGGTGCCGGCCGACATCCGCCGCGACGGCGGGGTGGCCCGCATGAGCGACCCGGAGATGATCGAGGGCATCAAGGCGGCCGTCACCCTCCCGGTGATGGCCAAGGCCCGCATCGGCCACTTCGTGGAGGCCCAGATCCTCGAGGCCCTTGGCGTGGACTACGTCGACGAGAGCGAGGTGCTCACCCCCGCCGACGAGGCCCACCACGTCGACAAGTGGCGCTTCACCGTGCCCTTCGTCTGCGGCGCTACGAACCTGGGGGAGGCCCTGCGCCGCATCGCCGAGGGGGCGGCCATGATCCGCTCCAAGGGCGAGGCCGGCACCGGCAACGTGGTGGAGGCGGTCCGCCACCTGCGATCGATCCTGGGCGACATCCGCCGCATCACACAGGCCGACTCGGCCGAGGTCTACGACTGGGCCAAGCGCCTCCAGGCGCCGGTCGGCCTCGTCCAGGAGCTGGCCGCCACCGGGAAGCTGCCGGTGCCGCTGTTCTGCGCCGGGGGACTGGCCACGCCGGCCGACGCCGCCCTCGCCATGCAGCTCGGCGCCGAGGCTGTGTTCGTCGGCTCCGGCATCTTCAAGAGCGACAACCCCGCCGCCCGGGCCAAGGCCATGGTCGAGGCGACCACCCACTTCGCCGACCCCGACATCCTGGCCAAGGTCTCCCGCGGGCTCGGCGAAGCCATGCCTGGCCTGGAGATCGAATCGCTCGACACCAAGCTGTCCGAGCGGGGTTGGTGACCGCGACGCTGCGCAGGCCGCCAGGCGGAGCCGCGGTGAGCGTGCGTGCCGGATGGCGAAGACGCTCCGAGACGGCGGCAGCCGCCGAGGGACCGGTGTGAAGGTCGGCGTCGTCGCCCTGCAGGGGGCGGTGCGGGCCCACCTGGACGCGTTCGCCGAGCTCGGCGCCACCGCCGTCCCGGTCCGCACCCCGTCCCAGCTCGAGGACGTGGACGCCGTGGTCATCCCCGGCGGGGAGTCGACCACCATCTCGATGCTGCTCGACTCGTCGGGGCTGCGGGCACCGTTGGCGGCCCGCCTGGCCGAGGGCCTGCCCGCGTTCGGCACCTGCGCCGGGATGATCCTCCTGGCCACCACCGTGCTCGACGGCCGGCCCGACCAGGTGAGCTTCGGGGTGGTGGACATCGACGTGCGCCGCAACGGGTTCGGCCGCCAGCGGGACTCCTTCGAGGCCGATCTCGACCTCGCCGGCGACGACGAGCCCCTCCACGCCGTGTTCATCCGGGCGCCCGTGGTCGAACGGGCCGGGCCCGACGTCGAGGTGCTGGCCAGGATCGGGGACCAACCGGTGCTCGCCCGCCAGGGCAGGGTGTTCGTGTCATCCTTCCACCCCGAGCTCACCGGCGACCGGCGGCTCCACGCCCGCTTCCTCGAGGAGATCTGAACGCGATGTCCGGCCATTCGAAGTGGGCCACCATCAAGCACAAGAAGGGCGCCGCCGACCAGAAGCGGGGCAAGCTCTTCGCCAAGCTGATCCGCCAGGTGGAGGTGGCCGCCAAGGAGGGCGGAGGCGACCCGGACATGAACCCGACGCTGCGGACCATGTACCAGAAGGCCCGGGACAGCTCCGTCCCGCTGGACACGATCGAGCGGGCCATCAAGCGGGGCACCGGCGAGCTCGAGGGCGTGACCTACGAGCAGATCACCTACGAGGGCTACGCGCCCGGCGGGGTGGCCATGCTGATCGAGGTGCTGACCGACAACCGCAACCGCACCGGCTCGGACGTCCGCAGCCTGTTCTCCAAGCGGGGCGGCTCGATGGCCGAGCCCGGCGCGGTGGCGTGGCAGTTCACCCGCAAGGGGGTGGTGCTCGTCGACCGTGGGGCCGACGAGGACGAGCTCATGCTGGCCGCCCTCGACGCCGGCGCCGACGACATCGTCGACGACGGCGAGGCCTGGCGGGTCACCACGCCGCCGACCGACCTCCACGGCGTGCGGACAGGGCTGGAGGCGGCGGGGATGGCGGTCGAGTCGGCCGACCTCACGATGGTGGCGGTCAACCTGGTGCCGCTGCCCGACCCGGGCACGGCCAAGTCCGTCCTTGGGCTCATCGACGCGCTCGAGGAGCTCGACGACGTCCAGGCCGTCCACGCCAACTTCGACATCCCCGACCACATCCTCGAGGAGGTGGGCGCATGACCCTCGCCGTGGGCGACGACGCACCCGACTTCACCCTTGCCGGCATCGACGGCGACGAGCGCCGCGACTACACGCTGTCGTCCTACCGGGGGACGACGGTGGTCCTCGTCTTCTACCCGGGGGACAACACGCCGGTCTGCACCCGCCAGCTCAACCAGTACACCACCGACATCGAACGGTTCGCCGAGATCGGCGCCCAGGTGCTGGCGTTGAGCCCCCAGTCGGTCGACAGCCACGAGGGCTTCGCCAGCAAGCAGGGCGGCTTCGGCTTCCCGTTGCTGGCCGACGAGGACAAGGCCGTCGGGAAGGCTTTCGGCATCCTCGGTCCGCTCGGGTTCTACCGCCGTTCGATCTTCGTGGTCGACGGCCACGGGAAGATCGCCTACGTCCACCGGGCCGTCGCCGGCGTGACGTTCCGCCCCACCGACCAGCTCGTCGCCGCGGTCAAGGGCGCCGCCTGAAGTCTGGAGGCCGGCGCCCGGACCAGAGACCAGCGCTGCGTTCAAATGAGCAGGCGGGCCTCGGCCCAGCGGTCGGGAACCTGCCACTCGCCGGCCCAGTGAGCGATGTAGGGCTCGTCGAGGTCGTGGCCCGCCACGAGGATGGATCGGATGTCGTCGCGGTCCCGGGCCCGCCATGCGAGGAGCTTGTGGACGATCACGTCCTCGACGGTGATGACGCCGCCGACCGCTCGCCGGAGGGCCTCGAGCTGGTAGGGCGTCTCCGCCCGAAGCACGTCGACCTGGGCGCCCAGGCCCTGGATGAAGACCGCGTAGATCTCGCCTCCGGGATCGGACACGGTCCTGGCGTCATAGCCGTCGGCGGTCACCGAGTCGACCAGCCCGTCGAGGCGGTCGACCAGGAAGTCCACGTCGGTGGTCTGGCGGGGATCGGCCCGGTACTCGATCGCCGCCAGCGCGCCGATCAGAGCGGCGTCGATGCCGAGCGACGCGAGGCGCCCCGCGAACTCAGCGGAGTAGTCCGAGGGCTCGCGCACGGTGGTGGAGCTCCGGTTCGGTCTTGGTCTCCCACCACTCCCTCAGCGGCGGGATCCCGCGAGCCGCCCGCCGACGGTTGGCGCGATCGACCATCATGGTCCGCCACTCGGGCGTGCCCTCGTCGCCGCTCTCGGCTTCGCGCAGGGCGGCCACCTGCAGCGCCCACCGGCGGCGGTGCTCGTCGGTGAGGTGTGGCGGTTCGGGCATCACCGCGAGGCTACCGGGGTACGTTTCGGGACCGTGACCCCGGACGAGCACGTCGGCGCCCTCGAACGGGAGGGGAGGGCCTTCGGCGCCGCGCTCGTCGACCTCACCGCCCCGGTCACGGCATGCCCGGGCTGGACGGTGGCCGACCTCGCCTTCCACGTCGGCAGGATCCACCGCTTCTGGGCGACGGTCGTCAGCGAGCGGCTCACCGACGTGGGCAAGGACACGCTGGCGCACCCCGCCCGGCCCGACGACGAGGACCTCGCCGCCTGGTACCGGGACGGCCTCCACGAGCTGCTGCCCGCCCTCCGGGACACACCGCCGGACACCCCGCTGTGGACGTGGGCGCCCCAGCACGACGCCGCCTTCGTCCGTCGCCGCATGGCCCAGGAGACGGCGGTGCACCGCTGGGACGCCGAGCGGGCCGACGGCGGCGTCGCCGCCCCGATCGAGGCGGACCTCGCCGTCGACGGCATCGACGAGCTCTTCGACCTCTTCTTCGGCCGCCGTCCCGACGGGGCGCCGGCCCCGCCCGGCTCGCTCCACCTCCACGCCACCGACGCCGCCGGCGAGTGGGTCGTCCGCTCCGACGGCTCCGAGCTGACCGTGGCCAGGGAGCACGCGAAGGGTGACGCCGCCGTGCGGGGTCCGGCATCGGACCTGCTGCTCGCGCTGTGGCGACGGCTCGACCTCGACACCCTCGACGTGGTGGGGGACCGGGCCACGGCCGAGGCCATCATCGGCTACAGCGACCTCGACTGATACCGTCGTACGGGTGTTCGTCCTGGGCATCGATCCCGGCCTGTCCCGCTGCGGCTACGCCTGCGTCGAGCAGCGCCGCACCGGGCCCCGGGCGGTGGCCATCGGCGTGGTGCGCACGCCCCCGGGGGCGCCGCTGCCCGAGCGACTGGCCGAGCTCCAGGCCGAGCTCCGGGCGCTGCTGGCCGAGCTCGGCCCCTCCGTGGTCGCCGTGGAGCGGGTGTTCTTCCAGGTGAACGTGCGCACCGCCATGTCGGTCGGGCAGGCCAGCGGCCTGGCCATGGCCGAGGCGGTGGCGGCCGGGTGCTCGGTGGTCCAGTACTCGCCCAACGAGGTGAAGGCGGCGGTCACCGGCGACGGTCGGGCCGACAAGATCGCCGTGCAGACCATGGTGCAGACCCTCCTCGGGCTGGCCCGCCCGCCGCAGCCGGCCGACGCCGCCGACGCCGCCGCCCTCGCCCTCTGCCACCTCGCCTCGGCCCCGCTGCGCCGGCGGGTGGCCGCCGCCGGAGCCTGAGGTGGGCGTGATCGGCTCGCTCCGGGGGACCCTCCTCGAGCGCTCGACCACCGGCGAGGTGCTGGTGGAGGTGGCTGGCGTCGGCTACCGGGTGCAGGCCGGTCCGGCCACCGCCGCCCGCCTCGGCGACGTGGGGGGCGAGGTGTTCGTGTGGGTGCACCACCACATCCGGGAGGACGCCGAGGCGCTGTTCGGCTTCGCCAGCGGTGACGAGCGGGCCTGCTTCGAGGCGCTCATCGGAGCCCACGGCGTCGGCCCCGCCCTGGCCCTGGCCATCCTCTCCGTGCACGAGCCGGCCGGGCTGCGCCGCGTGCTGGCCGACGACGACGTGGCCGCCCTCTGCCTGGTGCCCGGAGTGGGCCGCAAGACCGCGGCCCGTCTGCTGGTGGAGCTGAAGTCCCGCCTCGACCTGCCCGAGGGCGACACCGTGGTGGTGGCGGCCATCGGCAACGGTGCCGCCGCCGGGATCAGCTACGGCGCGGCCCGCACCGACGTGCGGGTGGCGTTGGCCAACCTCGGCTACGGGCCGGAGGAGATCGGCGACGCGCTGCGATCCATGCCCGAGATCGACGACGCCGCTCTGCTCCTGAAGGACGCCCTCCGCCACCTCGGGTCGAGCGCGCACCGGTGAGGGACGAGCTGCTGGTCCCCGAGCCGGCCGACGACGGCGAGGCCGCCGTCGAGGTCGGCCTCCGGCCCCGGCGCCTGGCCGACTTCGTGGGCCAGGCCGAGCTCAAGGAGCACCTCAGCATCATCCTCGAGGCCGCCCGCCGCCGGGGCCAGGCCGCCGACCACCTCCTCTTCGCTGGCCCCCCCGGCCTCGGCAAGACCAGCCTGGCCCACATCGTGGGCGCCGAGATGGACGTCACCGTCCACGTCACCTCGGGCCCGGCCCTGGAGCGTGCCGGCGACCTGGCCGCCATCCTCAGCCAGCTCGGCGAGGGCGACATCCTCTTCATCGACGAGATCCACCGCCTGGCCCGCGCCGTTGAGGAGGTGCTGTACCCGGCCATGGAGGACTTCCAGCTCGACATCGTGCTGGGCAAGGGGCCGGCGGCCCGCTCCATCCGCCTCGACGTGCCCCACTTCACCCTGGTCGGGGCCACCACCCGCACCGGGCTCATCACCGGACCGCTCCGCGACCGCTTCGGCCTGGTGGCCCGCCTCGACTACTACGACCCGGCCGACCTCGAGGCCATCGTGGGCCGGGCCGCCGGCATCCTGGGCGTGTCCATCCACCCCGACGGGGCCACCGAGATCGCCCGGCGGGCGCGGGGCACGCCCCGCATCGCCAACCGGCTGTTGCGCCGGGTGCGTGACTTCGCCGAGGTGCGTGGTGACGGCACCGTCGACCACGACGCCGCCAAGGCCGGCCTCGCCGTCTTCGGCGTCGACGAGCGGGGCCTCGACAAGGTGGACCGGGCCCTGCTGTCGGCGCTGTGCGAACGGTTCGGGGGCGGGCCGGTGGGCCTGTCCACGCTGGCCATCGGCGTGGGCGAGCCGACCGAGACGGTGGAGGACGTCTACGAGCCGTTCCTCATCCGCGAGGGCCTGCTCATGCGCACCCCCCGGGGGCGGGTGGCCACGCCGGCGGCATGGGCCCACCTGGGCCTGGTGGCCCCGCCGGCGACGCCCGACCAGGCGCCGCCCCCGGGCCTGTTCGGTTAGCGACGCAGCGGAGCCGCCAGGCGGAGCGGCGCCACCGGCACGACCCGGATCGGCGAAGCCGGGCCCGCCCGAGGCGGGCCGAGCCGGCACGTCTACGCTGCCGCGGACCCCTGCCGGAGAACGCGTGCACATCGACTTCAACAGCTCACCTGGTCCCAGCCTCGGCATCGAGGTGGAGCTAGAGGTCGTCGACCAGGCCACCGGGGCGCTGGCCAGCGCCGCCACCGAGATGCTCACCGAGCTTGGTGCGCCCCACCCCGACGGCGAGCACCCAAAGGCCAAGCACGAGCTGTTCGAGTGCACGGTGGAGATCATCACCGGGGTGTGCCAGTCGGTGGCCGAGGCCCGGGCCGACCTCGAGGCCACCCTCGCCGAGGTGCGGGGTGCAGCTGACCGGCGCGGCCTCACCGTCATGTGCTCGGGCACCCACCCCTTCTCGTGCTGGCGGGATCAGCAGGTCAGCCCCAACCCCCGGTACGCCCGCCTCATCCACGACATGCAGTGGATGGCCAAGCGCCTCCAGATCTTCGGCGTGCACGTGCACGTGGGGATCCGCTCCCCGGAGAAGGCGGTGGCCATCGCCAACGCCCTGGCCGGCTACATCCCCCACCTGCTCGCCCTCTCGGCGTCGAGCCCCTACTGGGAGGGCCGCGACACCGGGCTGGCTTCGAGCCGCTCCAAGGTGTTCGAGGGCCTGCCCACCGCCGGGCTCCCCGCCCCGATCGAGAACTGGGCCGACTTCGAGCAGTTCATGGAGACGTTGGTGTCCTCGGCCGCCATCTCGACGGTGCGGGAGGTCTGGTGGGACGTGCGCCCCCACCCCGACTTCGGCACGGTCGAGCTGCGCATGTGCGACGGCATCCCCACGATGTCGGAGATCTGCGCGGTGGCCGCCGTCGCCCAGTCCATGGTGACTTGGCTCGACGCCCTCATCGACCGGGGCTACACGCTGCCCCGCCACCGCGAGTGGATCCTCCGCCAGAACAAGTGGCGGGCCGGCCGCCACGGCCTCGACACCGAGGTGATAATCGACGAGCGGGGTGGGTTGCGTCCCCTTCGCAGCGCGGTGGAGGACATGCTCGAGGAGCTGTCGCCCTCGGCCCGCAAGCTCGGCTGCGAGACCGAGCTGGCCCGGGTGGAGGGGATCCTGCGGGGAGGGCCCAGCTACGTCCGCCAACGGGCGGCCGCCAGCGCAGCGGCGGCCGACGGCGGCGAGGCGGACCTGCGCCCCGTGGTCGACCTCCTGGTGCGCGAGATGGAGACCGACGTGCCCGGGGCCCCTGCCCCCGGAGGCGCGCGCCCGTGACCGCCACGAGGTGGTGGGACCCCGCCGCCGTCCGCGACGACGTGTCGGCCCTGGCGCCCGAGCTGGTGGCCTTCCGGCGAGCGCTGCACCGTCGTCCCGAGCCGAGCTGGGCCGAGCACCGCACCACCGCCGCCATCCTCGAGCGGCTCGACGCCGCCGGGCTCCGCGCCCGGGTCGGCCCGTCGGGCACCGGCGTGGTGTGCGACCTCGGCACCGACGGCCCGATGATCGGGCTCCGGGGCGACATCGACGCCCTCCGGCTCCCGGACCTGAAGGACGTGCCCTACCGCTCGGAGGTGGAGGGCGTCTGCCACGCCTGCGGTCACGACCTCCACACCACCGCCGTGCTGGGCGCCGGCCTGGTGCTGGCCCGGCGACTGGCGGGGGAGCGGCCGGGACGGGTGCGCCTGATCTTCCAGCCGGCCGAGGAGGCCATCCCGAGCGGGGCGGCGGCCATGGCCGAGGCCGGTGTGGCCGACGGTCTCGGCGCGGTCTTCGCCCTCCACTGCGACCCAAACCTCGACGTCGGTTCGGTTGGCCTCAGCGCCGGGCCGATCACCTCCGCCTCGGACCTCATCGAGATCCGCCTCAAGGGCGCCGGCGGCCACACCGCCCGTCCCCACCGCACCGCCGACCTCGTCC
>JAABUS010001179.1_pt1 | contig 59257 bp, 53 predicted proteins | sample 5560161 | NCBI WGS metagenome assembly JAABUS01 (sample SAMN10711885, study PRJNA513376) | rock metagenome | isolation source: Antarctica rocks | place: Antarctica: Victoria Land, Trio Nunatak nord | collected 2016-01-04
CCGACAACATGACCGTCGAGTACTGCCTATCCAACTGCTACATGTACGCCTACGCCGCGCTCGAATACGGCCGCGAGTGCTGGTGCGGCAACCAGTTAGCCAGCGGGACGGCCCAGGCAAGCAAGGATAGCGAGTGCGGCATGACGTGTCCGGGGAATGGCACGGAGTATTGTGGGAGTGGCAATCGGCTGACTGTTTACGCGAGGAACGCGACGCTGAATGGAATGGCAGCACACCAGAGAAGGGATGGGCATGCGAAGTTGCATTTGGGGCGGATGAAGAGGGGGTGGTTTGGGAGGTTTTTGGGGTAGGTGATGGATGCGAGTGATGCTGAAGCGAAGGAGCAGGGAGGAGAGTTGTTCATGTTGTTGATATGGGATAATGGGTCTTGACGGTCGATGGCAAGGTATTAGCGGCATACGGGAAGGGAGTGAGTGAGAGTGCATGACTGTCAACATAACGGGTGCTCTTTTTTCTTTCTCTTATGCAAATTTTTCAGACTTTGTTCTGATGTACAGAATAGACTTTTCTTTCTTGATGTACTTTGATAGAACTTACACCCATCTTACTTTTCTCCTTGACATTTCTCCCCCAAGCAACCCTCAACCGCCGCCCTCACCCTCCTCACCCAACCCCCCCCACCAATACAACCCCCAACCCCCGCACCATTCCGCACAAGCAAACCAAATCACAAGCACAAGCTGCAAAAGAATCATCACCAAAACGTATGAGGAAAAAATGAGATGGAGCGATGATAACAAGACAAGGAAAAGAGAAGAAATGCCGCGACCAAGGACCGAGAGAACAAAGTCGGAAATATACCTTTTTTTTCCTTCTTTCCTTTTGATTTTTTTTTTAATACCGGGTTTTGGGTTTTTTTTTTTAATTGTTGGGGGAAGGGAGATTAGGTGGGATTGGTTGGGGGGGGGGGGGGGGGGGGGATTTGGCAATGGCTTGGGGGGGGTGGATTGAGGAAAAAAGGGGGGGAGGGAGGGGGGAAGGAATTGTAGGAGGAATGGCGTGAAGGAAATGAAAGCGGACGAGAAATTGTTTAGTTTTTTTTAATTTAAAAAGTGAGTATGGTTTTGAAAAAACACTCTAGTTTTCAAAGAAATTTTTATGTTTTGAACACGAGGTAAGTAAGTAAGCCCCCGTCCCTTCTTCCTCTCTGGTTCTTATCCCACCCCCCACCCCCCACTCCTCCCCCCCTACACACGGTGGAATCATCTCTTCCTCCCCCCCCTCAACCCTGCTCTTTTTCTCCTTCCTTCCTTCCCACCCCAACCCATACCCATACCCATACCTTTCCCTTCTTCCCCTGCCTCATCTAGCTCTCTCTCATCTATCCCTCACACGACAATCGTAGCATCACTTCCTCCAGCGTACGGTTGTTCCAATACGGGAATCGTCGGAATGGAATGGAAACGCGATAACGACGATGATGGCAGAATGCTGGCGGGGTTGAGCGGGGGGGGATGAGAGGAGTTGGGAGGGGAGGGTTGATGAAAGGGGTGGAGAGGGGGGGGGGGGAGAGGTTGAGAGATAAGAAAGATGGTGTGAGCTGTGATTTAAGGAAAAAGGGGGTTATGAACCGGGATCAGAGAGGCGAGGAAGCAGGAACAGGGAGTGAAAAAGAGAAAACAGGAGAACACAGTTGGGGAATAAGGGGCTGAGAAAGGGAAAAAAGCAAACACTGAGATTGGTATGTTTATGGGCTTAATGCAATATCTGAGGACGTGGGGATGATTCTTCTTCTTTGTTGACTCTCGGGGATTTTTTTTTTCCCCTTTCCGAGCGAGAGGGATTTTTTTGTAATCTATATTCTGCTGCGATTTATATTTTTTTACCGAATATACGAGACAAAGCACTTCATATACACGTATTTTTCCATTCACTCCCGCTCTCCGTTCTCCATCCTTCTCCTCTATTCCATCCCTCAACAGACCCCTTTCGACAAACCACCTCAACCAACGCACCTCTAATCTGAAGGAACGAGGGCTGATGAAACACGGATATAATTTTGATCGAGGAGTTGAGACCGGGAGATTTGTGAATCTGAGCGCTTGGTCTTGGCGAGGAGAGGGAGGGAGGGGCCAAAAGGAAAGAAAGGACAAAGCGGAACATTTGTGCAAAGCGATCGGGTGGCAGAGAACCGAGTGGGAATGATTTCGAGGGATTGGTGACCCTTCAGGAAGTTGGAGAGAATGATTGAGAAGAGGGACTGAAGAAGAAGTCTTGGAGAGAGGTTGGGTTTTTTCGAGGACCAAGAGTTTAAAAGGGGAGGGGGGAGATTTGAGATGGATTGAAGGGGGAAGGGTTGGGAGGAGAAAAGAGAATCAAGAGGTCGGTTGAGATGGGTGGATTGTAGAGGAGTGTGGAGAGGGAGGGGTTGAAAAGAGGGAACACCTGGGAGGAGGTAGTTCCGAGGGGTGAGATTTTGATGGGGGAGGATTCGAAGGGGGCATCCTAGGAACAAGGATTGGAAAGAAAGAGCATCGAGAGATTTGGTTGAAACGAACAAGTTCAAGAGGATCATTGTTGGTGGAAAGCACTAACGAGAGAGGATTATAGAAAAATCACACCTATGATGCGAGGATTTGAGAACGAACTCGAGATGCAGCACTAAACTGAAAAGAAGAAAGATCGCAAGAGGACATATTTCGAGCAATGGTACGGCCGACTCGGACGGTAACTTCCTGCACCTCGATAGCATCAGATATGTGGAATATACCGACCTTCTTGAGAAGTCAGAGCATGACTTGTGCTGAGTCTCGCTATACACAAAGAAGGGACAATGTTGCCAAGTTTTTCTAAAAACCCTCTTATGAGACACTTTGGGTATCAAATTTGCCGGGAACATAGTTGCTCCTTTAGGTTCTCTTCTTATTACGGCAAGTATGCCCTGCTTCCGTGCTTGTACTTCTTTTTATTATGCAATTTTTGACTTGTTGGATGTTGGCTAGCAGTCGATGATGGTACTAACAAGCTGGGCCCTATCTGTTTGCCGCATGCCTCTTCGGCTAGCTTGGTGTGAGGTTCCACGCCGACTGGGGGACAAGCTAGGTGATTTGGACAATTGATCTTGTCTGCACTCGGAGGGTTGGCCGGCAGATTTTCGATGAGACTTTGTGTGTTTCGCTGATTTATGGATAGAGATTCAATGATACAGAATGACTGACGTGGCTAAAGGTCATTAGTTGCTGCGAGCTTACGCAGGAAGCAATAGTATGTATGAGCAGTTCCTTGTCCAATATTCATAGGCGACGGAGCAAATAGAGAAACGCCTCATTATGAGAGAGGGAGAGAGGAAAGGAGAGGCTTCAAATCGAGAAATGACGAAGCATCGGCAGAAAGACTCCTCATTTTGCCCTTTTGCACGGCGTTTAACTCTAGCGATCATGCAAACATGCACCGATCCCTTCTAGTTTGGGAGCACAGTGCAGAAGAGAAAGATAACCACAACACCATTGTACCAGCGCTGTTAGGAATCGAACCTAATATAATTAAATTACCCAACGACTAGTGCTTCATCATGCTGTGGGAACCCGCATGCAGCCCCCACAATCTAATCTAGAGATAATCCCGATTATCTGATATAGTGATAAGATGGCTGCGATTCGCTCGCCGAGGATATTCTTCAAGGTTGTCCAACGTAGCACTGGTGGACGCCAACGGAGGAAGCGCTGGATGCTTGAATGCAGCATCTATCCAGTACGTTATCTGATTTTGTGATTATGAGATGACATCTCTGTGCGACCGTACAGGATTTGATTGCAGCGAAGCCGACATAGACTATAAAAGCCAACCGAGGAGTAAATGAGCGCTTGCCGTGTTGTTTTTTCCGTTGACCCTTTCTAATGAGAAGGGGGCTGTGGAGTGTGACGGCCTAGAAAGTCCCATCCAATACGGGTGGTGTAATTCCGGCGGAACGCAGGAGCTGGACGGTGGTCCATTCGGTCAGAAGACTGCTTGCTAAAGAGTCATGGCTGACTGTAGGAGTTGGAGCTTGTAAGGTGTTGGAATGAAGCGCGGAAGGAATTAGTCGGTAAAATCTCGTTGATTCGTCCTTTAGGCCAAGAGAACTTCTGCCTAGACGCTCAAAATGTCGTATCAAGCATGGCAAAGGGCCTGGAGTGGAGGGATCATAGGCGTACAGCTGCTCCAAGCAGCTGCTACCGCTGGTCACAGCACTGTAAGCAAAGAGGCATACCAACAACTTACCAAGACTGGCATACTATAACATTCCGAACCTCGTAGTGATTATGCCGCGAGCATTTCCGTCGATGTCGAGGCAAACAACGATCGACCCAATCTCCATCAGGAATTCCATCAGATTCACCTGCCGGCAAATGCTTTGGCACCTCCAGCAAAGACCCTTTCCATTCGCTCTCCTACCTACCATTCCCAAACCCCAAACGCTGAAGCCTAGCACAACACCTACTAAACGCTTGTCCCCACAGCACTAACCAACCCTCTCAAAAGTCAATATTCGTCAAGCCACCGACTGACTCTTCCAAGCGGAAAAACTAGGCCATGGCAGATATCGTTAACCGGATTCCGAGCCCGAATCCCGCTGCAGGCTGCGCACGCGACTCCGCGCTCCGAAGAGCGCGCAAGTTTTTCCGGCCTAAGGTAAGGTACCTGCCTAGTTGACGCGCTGTCTTTTAGGGTTTGGGATGCGAGAGAGGTTGGTCGATTTCAAGGACGGACGGGAGAGACGCTATGGTAGGGAACTATGGATGGATGTGGGTTTTAGGCGGACTTTTGTTGCGAGATGAGGAAGGGCTGACTGTCAGCAAAGGACGGGAGTTGTGTTGGGAGCGACGATGACGATATGTGTAGGAGGAGAATTGTTGCACATCGCGCTCTCGGTTGACGAAGAAAGTGTGTAGATGTGAAATTTCCCATGGATAGCAAGGACAACGAATGTTCACTTCAAGGCTTCACAAGGCTTCCAGTTCAACGCTGACACTGCCTCTGTATTCAAATTTTTTATTTCACTTAGCCAAACTTATCATACCCCCCCAAAAACCAAACTCCCAGCCCTGAACCCCCTCAGCCGCCCTTCTCTCTCTCTCTCTACCCTCCACTTCACCCGAGCAACCAAGACGGCCACACACTATATCCCGGCGAACTTTACAGCACCAAGCCCCAGCACCAACACGGTTGATGGCGTGCCTCCCAAAGCTCAGCGCTCCATCATCACCCTTACCTATCACAAGCCGTCCTCAGAAAACCTTTCCAATATCACGGCCCATATTCGTAGGATCTAGGCGATATGCAAAAGATCCCCTGCAAATATCTGCATCGGCTGTTGTGCTGTACAACTCGGCCGACGAATAGCGACGAGGACGTTTCTAATCAGCGCGGAGATGTTGGTTGCGCTGTCGACGCCCATCTTCGATAGACACACATATATGAAAAAGCTGATGCCAAGCATTCTATCGTCAACAACCAACCCCCCACCCCACTTCTTGAGGGACCACCTGCACGTTTTGGGAAATGAGCGACGAACAGCCGTTATTGAGAGATATTACATTCGCTAGAGAGCGGGTCGAAGAAATGGGTTCAATCGTACATCAGCCACCAACTATCCAGAATGCATGTTCCCGTCCTTGTGCAAGCCCACGCACGTAAACTGAGTAAAGAGCCCCTGGTATATATCCCGAGCATGCTTGCAGCCAACAGGCCGCTCCGCCAAGCTTATGTCAACTTTCCCATAAAACTACAAGGGGTGAAAATACGATCAGGCAAATGGGGTCGAAAACCATCTCAAGGGTAAAGGGCACTGCAGGCGTCATGTCAGCTGGAAAACCCCTAGAAGATGCAAGGAGATGAGATTTGCTCACCCGCTCTGGTTCAGCGGCGGAAGCTGAGTGTTCGCCCCTGTAAGATCGAAGTGGTTCTTCGTGTTCCCTGCCGCGTTGCCTGCCGTGGGCACACCCTGCGCCTTGCAGTTTGCCAAGGATTGGGCAGAGATGCTCTGTGACTGAAGCTGAATCGGGGCCTCGATGAATGTAACCGTAAGCCCGGCGGTGATATGCCACTCCATGTGGCAATGCATAATCCAAACGCCCGGGTTGTCGGCCTTGAATCGCATGACGGTGTAGCCGGCTGGTGCAACCATCATTGTGTCTCGCTTCATTGGGATCGCGGGGAAGCCGGATGTATCGCCGTTGTATGCGATGGCTGCATGGCCGCCCTTGTGCTTGTGGCCTGGGACGTAGACACCAGGACCGCGAGCAACGAGCTGCATTACGTGGCCATGCATATCTGGGCATTGTTAGCAGTGTGTTTGAAGGGGTGCTTTGAACAAGGCACTTACGGATCGGATGGGCGCCTCCATCAATGTTGTTGATGACAAGCTCGATGATGTTGTTGTGTTTCAAAACGAATGGATTGGCGTTCACACCGTAAACTCTGGGATCTGTCGCATCTTTACCAACCGTCAAGGCAGTAGCAAGAGTAGGCACTTTTTGTGTAATATAAGTGATATTGTTCCACGTCGCTCTGAACATTGACGTCAGCAATACAGTCGGTAAGCCGAAGGGACTTCGTACCTGTTCTGGTTTTCAATCACCGTGAAATTTAGCTCCAAAGTAATCGTCTGATCCGGCTTTCCGAGGAGCGCTTGGTGGTCAAGAGGTACAAGATTGAAGTCATCGATAATATTGAAATCATTGAGAGTTGGGGGTGCTGGTAGAGGCTTGCTACTATCGTACACAAGGTGACCCGTAACGTTGGGTAGAAGATAGCCTGGGACATTGTCGAATCTCGTCGTATCCAGACTGCCGAGCATGGCGTAGTTCTTGGATGCATCGCTTTTCGTCTTTAGAAGAACACCGTATCTTTGTGCAGTAGCAAGATAGATGGTTTCGACTTCCTTCTTATCCGTGTAGACTTCGTCGATTTCGATAATGGTGAGGTTGTGCTTTGAAGCCAGTAAATACCTTGATTACTCTGTTTGTGGAGTTTGCGTACCTGATCAAAATGGATGTATGCCTGAGCGAATGCTGCCATATTAATGGTCCGAATGAAATAAGTCTTTCCGGGTTGCACATTTAGCTTGATATCTTGCGCATCGTTGAGGAGCGCGGAATAAGGTACGGGCTCCGAGCCATCTTGGTTCGCTGTGTGGTCTAGGTAGTAACTGACAAGACCGGGCATTTGGTCGTGATACCAATCTGAGATAGTGACCACAATTTCGGCATCGTATTGCCCTTTGTATGGTGAGTAAGGATCATTGACGATAATAGGTCCCCGTAACCCATCAGGGTATTGACCAGACTTTGCATGCTTGTCAGCGATAGGTAGCCAGGTTTGGGAAAACATTATTCGTACCGTATGGCTGTGGTACCAGTATGTACCAGGTTGATTAATCTGAATTCGGTGTCAGAGATGTGAATCTTGAAGGTCTGGCACTACTGACCATGAAATCATATTTGAATGACTCTCCGGGAGCTATTTCACATGCAACCACACCAGGTGGACCGTCCATGTCGTTCGAGCCTCTCTGGAACAGGCCATGGAAATGTAGACTGGTGTACTCATTTGCGAGATCGTTCTTTAGGTTGACAACGACTCGATCTCCAACGTCGGCCTGCACTGCTAGTTAGAAACACCGTTCAAGCCCGAAAGTAGTAAGTTAGCCTACATTGATGGCTGGACAAGGCCTAACAGTTGAATGTCAGTCAGCAAATGGAATCAGGAGACAATACGAAGACGTACCATTGTCCGTTAATACCAACGGCCTGCCGTTGAGCTGCTCCATCAGGGTTCACGGAAACATATCCAACGGACCAATTGTAGGTTACAGTCTTGGCAGCTGCCAAGGTGCAAAGAAAAAGCGAGGGTAGGAGGAACGACTTTGTGGATATCATACTGAACAAGTTACTGATTATGACTTGGTGGTATATAGCCAGAAGACTGGGAGAGATTTGAGAGACTTGAGAAGAGGAGACGGGCGTATATAGGCGTTTCTGCCAGTCCCAGTGAAGATTCCCAGTGAACACTAGTGGTCAGCCCCATTGCCATGAGCCAGCAGCGGCAGGATCTTCATTGATCGGGACCTGCGTCATCGCTGCCTGCAGTGAAGATGAAGGTGGCCCCCTGATGACTCGAGATACGGCCCATTCAATGACAAGCCCGTGTTCGGGGCGTGATCTTAGGTCTCATGCTGACGAAATTCCGAATCTCCGATACGGTTGGGGCATGGCTTCGCCTCGGAATTGATATCGACAGTGACTGATGTTGACAACCGTGCCGTCCTCCAGCAAATAGTGCAACCGCATCATGACGACTGCCCTAAAAGATCAGCCCGTCCATTCCGATGCTGATAAAAGCTTGTCTTAGTATAGGTGATACGATCGTCTTAGCCCAGTCTAGGCCGAAAATTGGATTTTTTTTCCTGCGAGGTCTGAACATAGCCTCGCACCGTATTGCGATTTAGATGTGGGAGGCGTAGCTGTTTCGAACCATCCTTCGTCCTCCCGTTCCATTATGACCTATAAAAACGACATGATTAAGCTTGGAACATTGATCTCGAAATAGACGTTCGACGAGCAATTCAGCTGCTCGACCATCAGGTAGCCTTCACGGGTCATAAGGTAAAGTCTGCTCCGACGGCTCTTCGTAAAGCTTGTCGACTACCTATACTACCCGTGTTTCGCTTAGGGAAGCTGTTCTGCGTGGTAAAATGAAAATAGCACAAAGATAGTTACAATGCAGCTTAGAAAATGCGCCTTTAACCTTGGCTTTGCTTGGGATGGATCATTGAGGTCGTGTGCTCCCACCAACGGATAGCCTAGCATGGCGAGCTATACCCATGGTAGGATGTCTTGCGCCAGGAACGAAATGTTAAGTGCTGAGGTGGGCGTTGACGTGTCAGGGTCCTCAGCCTTCCAAACCCAGAAGCCCTAATTTGAGATCCAACTGTGTTGCCACCACAATTATCCGGGTGCTCGTTGTTAATTTCGCAGATGTGCGGAGCGATTGGCTTGTGTCTGGCAGGTCGTGTACTCGTGTTACACAAGCAGTCAGGCCGGTCAGGGTTTCTGGAGGGTGGTGGACTGGTGGAAGGAGGATGACTGTTTTGGGGCTGATTGTTGTTGCTAGCTAGTCGTGCTAGTGTGTAATTACTTACTAGTGATATTGTACTCGTACGGAATAAGCTCGGACGGATGCCTAGAGGCGCAAAAATTGAATGGAAGAACACGAGACACGGGTGGGTCTGTCTAGTATGTAGTGTCCAGTGTCCAGTGTCCAGTGTCCAGTGCCCAGTGCCCAGTGCCCAGTGTCCACTTGAACCTTTGTTCAGCTGTCGGCGCTTTACCAGTACCAGTTCGGGCGACTCGGGCTGTGAGGTAGCCTCTGCAAGGGAAGATAGTGTGTAGGTGGACTTTTTGATGGAGAGGGGGAGTGGGGTGCGGGTTCCCACTCAACAGGGTAAATCATCCCGAGGGCCTGGGAAGGTGCGGGCTGACAACGTGGCATAGCGCCGCACACCACGTTGTAGGGTTGATCTCGGTTAATCGACGAATCGGAATCCATTTCGTTGCGACCTCTATTACTGTTTGACAACATTGATCGGCGAATGATTTCACAGGCTCGCAATACGATGGTCAGCCCCGTTGAGTGATATAATTATGTCCTCTCTCCGTTTCTCGCCCCCCGTAAAACCCTCATTCCTCGTGCAACCACGTTTCATTAGCACGGGAAGGATCAAACCATTCTTATGACCAGTTGAGTTGAGCTCATCGCCGGCTCCGACTAAGCCCTGGTATGGCGGTTACTTTCAAGGTACTGTTACAAACTGACAGTAACCCTAACAGAGCCACCAAAAGATCAGCTCAGCTCGGTTCGGTCATGATTGGTGGGATGTAGCGAGGCAAGCCCGTAAAAACTCGCACTCGCTACCCCAATCTCCAATTTCCAATCTCCAAGCTGCCCTGATTGAGCGTTTCTCCAATTGTAGGAAACAGCATCAGGATGGCAGAATAGTGAGCGGGGAAGAGGTGAGAGAGAACTGCTTCTGGGCCAGCCCTGGCATCTGATTACCCGACCAGCCGTCGCTATCGGACATTGGGGGTGTGTGCTTTTGTCACGACTTTGTCCAATCTATCAATAATAGTACCTAGTAGTAGAGTCGAATGCACGTTGAGCCGAAAGTCAGCTTAGTAAGGTAGTAGTATGAGGCTGAAGGAGACTATGTATTTAGGCGCAGCAGGCCGAGGGCAACTAGCAGTCAAGTCTCCGGATCTACTTCCCTAAGGTATCTTACGCTTGGGGTTTCTTTTGTTGAAATCAACCAATAACATACAAGATCAAGGAGACTGACTAACGGATGACTAGTTGCCATGCGTTATGCGCCTAATCGCTGGGATGTCTATCAAGACGGCAACTCGAGGAGTGTAGTACAGACCAAGCTGCGTTCCAATACAGCATAAGCATTCAGATGGGTTTACAGCATCGAGGGCAGCTCGGCAAGTTTTCCAATCGACTAGCGACCACTCAATGTGATGGAAATTGTGATATCCACCAAAGGCACGACCACACCCTCAAACCCAGCCTACCACACCTGTTTGATGAATTCTTCAATATCCTGGAGCAAAAGATCAGGCTGCTCTAGAGCGGCAAAATGACCTCCCTGAGGATGGAGCAATATTTAGCGGGCCGTTGTGTGTATCATGTGCCCGCCACCGAAGGAGCCGGACTTACTTGAGTGTGCCTACGAAAGAAGACAAGATCCCCCAAGGTGGCGACCCAGCTCTGCGGGGTCGGGAACATCTCTTCAGGGAACCAGGAGTAGCCAAAAGGTTTGGGAATATACTTAGGACCTCCGCGTGCTTTCAATCCTTCGGGTGAGTCATCCTGGGTGGGCCTTGGGTCAGCGTTGCTTCTCTGTAGGACATGGAGGTCTCACCTGACGGTAGGAGTAGATGGATGTCGGAAATGATTCCGTCAACCAGTATAGCGTGACATCTGCTAAAATGGTATTCAATGGAGGTTCATCATCCGACCAGTCTAGAAATTTCTCGCCAATCCTGTAGCAAGTTGATAAGTGTCCCATCGATCGTCTCTCTATTGTGTACATACCACGCCAACAGTGCAAGAGGGTTACTAGCAAGAAGCAGTCCAATCGTACTCGGCTTAGTAGCATGCTCAATAGCGTAGGCTCTGCCGTTCTCAATAAACTCATTGCCACGGCGAAGGCCTTCTTTCTCGACGTCGCTTAGGTTTTCTTTCACAGATGATGGCTCTGGTATATAGCAGAAGTTGACTGTCGTGCATTAGTAGTTTAGTATCCTATGAAAGGCGCAGTTAGCCTTACCATGAACAGCTACGGTTGTAGTGTTAGCTTTCCTGTTCACGGTCCTCAAGACACGGAGGGTTACCTTTGCAACTCGGGTACTCAACAGCCATAAGTCGAGCGGTTTTGCTTCCGATGTCGCCTCCTTGTACCACATAGCCATCTTCGAATCCAAGTGATGTCATCAGATGATTAAAGATGCGTGCTACATCATGTAGACTAAAGTCCTTGTCAAGTGGAGGGGGGTCTGAAAAGGCAAATCCTGGGAGCGATGGTACGATCACATGGTAGGGTAGATCTTTGGGGTCGTATGCCTTTTTCAGGCGTGCCAGAATAGGCAAAAACTCGAGGAAGCTGCCTGCAAGCTGTAAATCAAACCCAACAAAAGTCATAAGAGATGCAAGCCACAAGCGAAATCAAAGTACCTGGCCATCCATGGAGCAGCATCAAGGGAACAGCAGAAGGATTTTCGGAGAACAATGCCACGAAATGAACGTCATATTTCTTAGAATCATCATCGGTGATTGAGCCAATGAAATGTGGGAAAGAATTCATATCGCTTTCATGTTTGCGCCTAACAACGTCAGAGCTTGCTAGACAAACGGCCGAGGCTGAGCTCACCAGTCAAACTCATGCTGCCACTTGTTCTTGACTTCTTCTAACCACTTTCGACTGATGCCGTATTGGCGGTCTTCTCGGGAATTCTCGTAAGTCAACGGACCAATGCGGGAGTGTTTGAGAAGTGTTTGGAATAAGTCCAAGTCATCTTGAGGAATGGCAATTTCAAATGGCCTGACGGTGCCTGTCGCTCCCGCTGGCAATGTTGAATATGAGTCTGACATCTTCCTATTCAGTCCACGTTTGAAAGATGGGCAAGAGATCAAGACGCATTTCGTCTCATCTGCGTAGTTGTCTGAGTCACGCCGAGGGTTGATGCAGCTAGTCCAATTCGAGTTCGGCGTAACAAGCGAAACTCCGAGCCAACTTGCCCTAAAGCCCGATTGTTCAACTGATACTGATAGCTGTGGACGAGCATTCGACCCAATTACGGTTAAAGTAGGACTTCTACTATTCCGGGCGTGGAATTCGAATTGTATGTGCGCATAAACAAACCCTCAGGAGATCGGACATGCCAGTAATGAGACACGAATAGCCTTGGATGATGCTTTCTAAACGATGTCTTGAAGTCCTTTGGATTATAGCAGGCTACCTACTTGAACAAGAGCCATTTCCGTAACCTTGAGAAGGAGGCCTAGTGCTTTGCGCTCTATCAATCACCGTGGCAAGAGAGTCATGATTGATTTCCCATGGGGAAATGGGGATGCAAGTGCTTGATTAGTAACTCTTGGCCACTTACAGGCAATGATCTCTGTTTAAATAGGTCTATGATCGGTGTTTTCTTCTTACTATGCTATGGTAGAACTGTATGCACTCCCTCATGTAGTCTTTCGATGACCAAGTTGCTTGTTCATATCGACACAAATATGGTCGGCAGGAATTCTTCGAACGAGAGTAATAATGAACTTGTTAGAAATACACGACATTCCAAGGATAACCCCAAATGTTAGTTCTTGGGAGGCTGGACCACCACAACACTTTGTACGTGCTCTCCCATCGTTATGCATATCGATCCAGGTTTATAAGATAACTTGCACGATATCTGTAAGTAACTGAGTAGAGAAGTACCATTGAATGGCCGAGGACATGATTGAGGCATTCTTGCTAGAGTCAAGAGGGAAGTTTTTCATATGGTTCAGACATTGAACGAAGAATCCCACGGCCAGGTATGTAAGATCGGAACTCCTGAGCATCATAAATAACAAACATGATAGATAATTCCGTCTGAAGGCAGCATGGGGACAGATCTCTGAAGTACTGTGCTAAACTTTAGTCTTTTCGAATAATCCAATATGTACTTCATTGAGCTGGCTTTTGGCAATCGAAAATACTGTAACCGATTTCGAGCTGTCCCGAATCAACCTTTGGCTTACAGTTCGAGCCTCGCATCAGCCCTGAAAAGAATCAGCATCTGAGCAAGATGCGCCCCAACCGCTGAATTGTTAACTGATCGAGCCTTTAACAAGGCGACTCGCGGTATTCGAGTGTTGCAGAGACAGCAAATGGGATAATTCGCTAGTCGATGATATGTTTTCAATGGTCAATGAGTTGTAGAGCTGATAATCCTATATGTGTTTGGTGAGTAGTATGCGAATTTCGGGTGTGGACCTGCTACCTGGGCGTCACCACTTGACTACTTGTACAGTAGAGATCAACTATTATCGTTAGTACTGCGGGACTTTGGTCATGATTGTGAGCCTCCATGTCCTGGTAGCTCTTTGACCTTCTCGTGGAACAGTTTCTCCGCTCCTATCCACACTGGAGCCTCTTCTCTCTTGTCTAGCAAAAGCAGACTCGGTAACAGATCTGCACCGAAGGCTTCGCTCGCTTCTCTTGGTAAAAGACTCGGGAGATGGTCGATTGAGATGACACTAAGTGGCGGATCGCTAGTAACCTTGACAGGCAGTGTAGGTGAAGAGAACGAACTCCATGTATCGTAAATCGGCACGGGATTATGTGACGAATTCGGATCACAGGACACGTCGCAGACAACGCTGAGATGCCGATCCGGACTGGCCAGGGTATCATGTGTAACGAAAGGTGGAACTGCCGAAGTCAAGTAGACGCAGTTGACAAAGATATCGGCTTCTACAATCTCCTTGAACGTACCACCTTTCGCTGTCTCCGCCATGTCCCACTGAATGATGTCCGAATCGGGGAGGCCAGCTTTTTTACACATGTCTACAGCACCACGCCCACACCTTCCTAGCGCACCTATTACCAGTACTCGAGGTGAGCGCTTAGCAAGTGGGTATGCTTTTTTAAGTGCAGATTTGACATCTGAATTCAGAGCATCTTCATTCGGATATGCAGACACTGAAGGGAGGGGCGTGGCAGGATGAAGAAGCTGATGGGACCAATTGAGAAGGGCAATGGCAGCACCGCAGTAGCCCTGTTACTCGTCAGCAATGTAGGTTTAGACGGTCGCCATGAGTACCGCTGAATATCCAAAGGCCGCAACTCTCGTGCCCCTTTCATTGGTGAGGAATTCTAGATCGTACAGCGTCCCACCGCCGAGGGGAAAGCGACGGAGGGTCCGTTCCCAACCTGTTTGATGCTTATAGCAGCTGGATGACTGACCTTAGTCACTGGCTTTGAAGCAAAGACCAGCTTTGGGTAACTCACTGCGCAAACTGGATATGGGTATGTGGTAGAGGAGTGTCGTCTTCGGGGAGTTCTTTCAGGCCCATGATCAAGTGGCTGTGTGGCACAGTAGGCCAAGATCCTTCTGGCACAAGTGTTGCACCTATAGCCTGAAACTCCTCATCTTTGAAGATACGGGCCGGGCTGCGCTCGACGTCGACCGTATAACCATTTCCAATAAGGGCTTTCGCCGTCGAGGGCGTGACTGATACTCTATCAGCAGTTCATCCTGAACATACAAAAAATGTGTAGAATGTACGTGCTGAGCGGTACTCTAGAGGCTTGCATTCTGAGCGCAGATGGATAGTAGGCTTCACCATGACAATTGGGGAGAAGAACTGAGACCAATGATATACCTAAAGAAGTATGCGCAAGGTTGAAGTATGGGAGATATATAGCCGAAGATTATTCGTAGTGAAAAAGAGTCACGATTATTGAATTTTGCAGTGGTTGAAACCAATTCTGCCGAGCGGTGAATGCTGCAGTGAGATTGCTTAACTATGTAAAAGCATCACCCACAAATGGAGGAATAATGCACCAACGAGCGACCCGAAAGAAAGACTCTTTACTACAGATCCTCTACCTGGCACAATTACAGCCAAGAAAGCTCGATATGAAATATTCGAGGATATTTACCATGTTTAACTCGGGGCTAGTCGGAAAGAAATACTTGGGCACACTGTGGACTACTCAAGCCCAGCCTTTACAACATGCTTGAGGATGTCGTAATAGGCGTTTTGAGCTATCAATAGACTCAAGATGCCCCGAAGTACGCGAATCTCGCCCTTGAATATCAAAGGGTTCCTCTCAAAGATGGTTGAAAGAAAGGGTCGAGACCTACTTGATGAAATTGATAAGTTTCCGAACGTTCGGTCTATATATTGTCTATTTGTTGTATGATGTATAACAGTACGACAAATGACAGCTCATTCAGAAGATATTTGTCCTCGTTGAGAAGCGTGCCTACGCTTTGGAAATTAAAAAATACGAATCATTAAACATCGTACGACGTTCATTTTCAATCATGCGCCTGTTACCAGCGAAAATAGGCGACACCGAGTCTATAAATTCTGTTGGCTCTGAACGTTTGACCTCGATCGAGAGTCTTAAGTCCAACAGCGAATTCCAGCCAAATTTAAAAGGCAAAGACATCATAGGCGGAGGTGGAGAGCCGTGATCGGGTGGTAAGAGACTGGGTAAGGGTAGAAGAACAACCTTGGATATGCTGATGATGGTATTCCAGCGGAGGAGACGTGTGAGATTGGCGGCTGGGTGAAAGAGCGAAGAGGTGACAGGGAAAGCACAACGCTGGCGGTTTCACTCAATAAAAAGATACGCTTCGGATGTCCCCATAGGGGTATTGAGTGTTACATGGAAATGTGCTGGTGCAGGATGATGCCTAGCATTTACGAATGTAATCCAGCATTTCTTAGCATTGGTCGTTAAACGCCTTGTTTCTGCTCTATACCAGAAAAGTCCTCGACAAATTCTTTGCGGATTCATCCTTAGAGCAGACTGATTCTTCGGAGATTCCAAGCAATTGGGAGAACAATGGCCAAACAACCAACTCCTTACCTCTTCCCAGTTGACAGAAACTCTCCTCCCAAGACTATCGCCACAAATCAGGTACTCCAAGAAGCCCAACCCTAATAAAGGAGCCTGGTATCCACAATGCAAACGGCCGCAGTGTCTGCCAAGCCAGTGTTCAGTCCAACCTTTTGGCCAAAGCCCCAATATCTTAGGACCCAAACCAAGCCGCCCACCTGAATCCAATTTCCCACTTGGAGTCTACGTTGGAACCCATTCTAAACTCCGAATAACAGTCATCAATAACGCCTGCGTTTGCCTCCTCGATCAGCGACTCCATCAGCGCCACAATCGAGAAGTTCCGAGCGCTCTATTGATTCATACGCAGCTAAACATCATGTCCCGCCAAAAAGCGGTGAAGCAATCCAAGGGACGCTGGCGGCATTTCGGTGCAAGTGGCTCGCAGGGTCATCGTTGGGCTTTGAAACGTCTAGGCATAGAAGAATAGATCCAATCGAGATCTTTGTGATTGAATCTTCAGGGAAGCAGAAAAGAAGAAGAAGAAGAAGAAGAAGAAGTCGGGATTCGTATCAACCATGTAGTTTTTTAATTATTTCTCCACTAAATTCCACCTCTTTTCTTTTCTATTTAACCCTCCGCCCCCGGCCCCCCCCCCCCCCCCCCCCCCCCCGAATTCCCACAATCCCATCTCACAAAAAAAACCCTCTCAACAATTCAACCCCTTCCCATGCTCCCAAGAAAATCCCCCCCTTGTGCATATCAAATCGAGTCAGTTTATCTCGCGGGGGGGGGGAGGGTGGAAGTGACCTTGCAAGCAGGGAAATAGGGGGGCAGAGATGAAACTTTCTTCTTTCGACTTTTTCAGTCTATTGCGTTCTATATACTAACCTAGGCACCGATTCTCACCCTCACAAACCTCAACTCAACACTTCTTCTTCCGCCCACAGCACTCTCCACTCTCCCACATCTCCCAAAACCCCCCCATTCGCCCTCTGGTTTTTAAACCATCATCACCACTCCCACTGCCAACCCGCCACTCCCACCCCCTTTCCTCCCGTTGAACGGCTCATCTAGAGCCATCCGTCTGTCTATTTACCGCCAACGGGGTTGGGGCGGGAGGGAGGAGCTTGGGTGTTTTGGTGAGGGTCGGTGTTAAATGAGTGCAGTTGGGAGGGGCGGTGGTTTCGAAGCTTGGAGAAGGGCGGGAGTGGGATGCTAGTCCACCGACCTCTGCATATCAGATCCGTCTCTCCCTCCCCTATCTGCCCCTCTTCCCTCCTCTCTCAACTATCCCATCTAGCGTCACCTGTCTCTGCCTCTTTCTCTTCCCCACCCCCTGCTTCTCTCCGCCCTTAGTCTCCCCACCCACCTCGGCCGCTTCTCGCTCATCCTGATCGACACCACCGTCTTCCTTCTCGGTATCAACGTCCTTTTTCACTATGCCCCTTCCCCTCCCCCGCAACGCCTCCCCCTTCATTTCCCCACCAACCTCCCGCGTCGGCCCATCAGATTTCCCGCCAGCGCCGGACGGGGGCTCATTTCCTTCCGTGGGGCCCTCGGCAGAATCGGGGAAGAGAGATTTCCAGGTGCCGTCCTTGACACGGGGGTCGTCGCCGTAGAGATTTACTTTGTAGGCGGATTTGAGGGCTTCGATGCAGATGATACGGCGCTGGTCGAAGTCGAACATGGGCTTTGGGTAGGTTTTTATTGTCCCATCCGTGGTATCACGTGGGTCGTATACTTCATCCTGTGGCTCGTTCCCATCGCCCTTGATGATACATTTCGCCTTCTTCTGGTCGGCTATGGGGGCTTTCCACGGCTCATAAATATACTTGTCCGGGAAATCCTCCAACTCGGGCACAAAATGTCTCACAAACGCGCCTCCTTTATCGGACTTTTTCGGAAACGCGATCGGCGAGTAACAGCGATAGAATTGAGAGTAAAACGCGGTACAACTCAACCACTGCCAATTCCCCGCGTTACATGCCGTTTCATGGTCGATCAACCACTCCTCAAATACCTCCGCTCCTCGCTCCCAATCAACATAGCACCCCCCCCTCGTCAAAAAACACGCTACGGCATGTCGTCCGAGGTGGTGGATCCATCCCTCTTGTCGCAGTTGTCGCATAAGCGCGTCGATCCAGGGAAATCCTGTACGCCCGTATTTCCAGCGCTGGAACCACGTTTCTACTTTTGCAGAATCGATAGTGTATGCACCAGTGACGAGGCCGGTGGAGGGGGAGACGACAGAAGGGAGATGCCAGGGGACGAAGCGGACGTGGGAATTCCCGGCGCTTTGGGCAAAGGAGTAGCCGAGGGATGCTTGTGCAGCGAAATACATGTCTCTGAAGAGCAGCTGGCCGATGAGGTTCGTTGGGATGGTGCTGGCTTTACCCTTAGGGTACGCGTCCATGACGTCTTGAGCGCGCCAGTAAAGCTCTCGCACGGAAAGTGAACCGAAATGGTGGTGGGGGGAGAGTAGGGTGGTCGATTGTGGTCTAAAATCCGTGGGGGCGGTGGCAGGCTTGGAGAAGGTGGCGGTGTAGTCTTTGTTTGCGATGATGCGACTGAGCGTAGCGAGGGCGCGGGTTTCGCCGCCGCGGTTGGTGGTGGTTGCTGGCTTGAGGCCGAGCTCGGACATGGTGGGGACGGCGAAGTCGTGCCCAGGGCCGGCGAGGTGGGCGTAGGATTTGTCGGGTTCGGAACGCTGGGCATTGTTGAAGTCGGGGTTTGGAGAGGGTTGATCTTGGGGAAAGTCGAGGGTGGTGTCACCGGGGTTGGGGAGGGATTTGGGAACGGGAATGGGGCGTGGGACGTCACCGATCTTTTTGGCTGCCTGGAGATTGTAAGCTTACCGTGGACGAAGTAAGGCAGCCTTCATACATTCTGGACCTGAGTAATACTCATTGTTGGCTTGCCTCCATTCGTCTTGACAAGCTCATCTGGGTCATACAGGGTCCTTCCCATTTTGACAATAACCTCCACTCCAGCCTCTGCCGCCATTTCTAGAACCTTCGTATCTCTATCTCGCGCGTATGCGTCTGTATCCTTTTCAAAAACTAGATGCGATATCTTCCAGGCCTTGAAAAGCTTTGTAAGGACAGTTTGCGGAGCTTCTCGGACGACAAATAACTTTGACTTCGGGTTCAATTTCGTTATCGAAGAGGAGAGGTCAGATTGGCAGTCAAGTCTGGATGAAATCCACAAAAAATTAGTATTGATTCGTGCACCCAGCCACAAGAGACAGGAAATCTTGCACCCTCGCAGAACTCACTTACAAAAACTGCCATCTGTTCGATCCTACCCTAGCGCGATAGACATAATGAGGATCCCAGCACCAGACCGGATACAGACATTCAGGCTTGAGATCCAAGGCAGCTTTCAGGGCTGGCGAGTCATGCAGGCGGAGGTCAGTTCGAAACCAGTACAGCACTCTGGGTTTTGAAGTCATGACAGTTGTATCCGCGTGCGCCGCACAAGAAGCGCTGGTAATGAAGCAGCGCAACGGTCTTGAAAGGAGAAGCTGAGGTCCAAATGGGAATGAACGTTAGATACGGTTTGCAAGTAAAGGCAGTATGGCAATAATGATGTCACGAGATCTAGAGATCTAGGGATCTACTAGCGGTCACGCTAAATCTCTCGCCAATCTGACAGGGGAAACAGACTGCAAAAGTAGTGGCAACTGGCAAGTAAACGGTAGGTATCTGACGGGTTTGACAAGACTTCAAATGCAAAACACAAGTCTCTTTCCTGAAAATAGGAGAGTATTTACCGGGTCCCACACAAATGCCATGTAACCAACCAACATGTTAAATATGTGCAATCCTGACTTCCTCTTCCTTCATGCGTTCAATGCTGCCGACATACTCCTGTCGTCGTCTTCGTACATCGTAATGGCACCTTCCCCGCTCATTCATTCTTTCCGCCTCCCAGGACAGTGGCTTCGACACCTGCTCCCTTCCCCTTCTTCAAACTTGAGCTCCGGCTTCTGGCTCCAACGACCTCATCTTGAACCTCTCTCAACATATCTCTTCCTTCCCCTAGCTTCCCTATCCTCGCTACGAGCGCCGTGTTTTCTTTTTGCAGTGCGCCCACTTGCTCTCGGAGGATATCTCTCTCCTTGCTCACAACCTCCAATGCTTGTTTGACCTCATCCTTCTCTCGCGCTAGTCGAGCCTTCTCATCTTTGTCTAGCGCCTTCTTTTTCCTGTCCTCTTCTTTCGCTACGTCCTTCTGCCTCTTGGCCTCTAACTTTGCCACTTCCTTTTTGTACTTCTCTTCTTGCTTTTGGATTTCACGAGCGTGTTTCTCTTCAGCTTTGCGAATCCGCTCTTCCTCCTTGGAAGTTAACTCCTCCTTATCTTTCGTTTCTTTCTCTCGCATTTTGGAAAGTTTTGAGTCTAGTGCCTTCTTACAGTCAGAGAGCTTTGCCAATTCTTTCTCGTGCTGTGACATGCCCGGATAATCCTTGAGGTTCGATGAGGTGGTTAAGGAGCTAGCGGATTTTGTGGACTGTGAATCATTGAAACCCTCTTCGGCGCTGGCGAAAGAATCAACGCTTGCCTCGGAAATTATTGAAGAGCTTTCGGCGTCTTTGGTTCCATTAGGAAGAGCAGACACAGGTAGGTTCGTCGCACTAGTAGATGCGGAACCAGATCGTGAGTGACCGAGCAAATGGTCTATCACTGTCTGAGGCGCATAAGCTTCAACTCCGGCGTATGCGGCGTTGGTTACACTCGAGAGCAAGCCCCCTTGCTGGGTCTGCCCTGGTACTTGAAGTCCTGGCTGCACGGGCATGTCATCTTGTGGCATCGAAGTAGAGTTGGACATCTCCGATGCGCCATCTAAACCTGCTAAATGGCCGTCGCTCTGTAGCGCTCCAAAGGCGGTTGCCCTTTCATAATCCGTTCTCGCGTGATTGGTATGGCCTCCAACAAGTTCTGCCTCGTCCTCCGAATCTGGGTGTTTCTTCTTACAAGCCCAATCCAAGAATTTGCTGGCGTCTCCAACAATACCAGATGGCGTTCCTCGCTCAACCATGAATCGTGGCACACTTCCTCCTGGATCACTTCGTGTCACTAAGATCCATTCTACAGGGTTCTCCTCAGACGTTTCGTCAAAGTCATCTGGGTTGTCCATTGCCTCTCCCTTTGCTTTTGCCCCTCTAGATCCTGCGAAGGATATTGTTCTACCGCGCGCCCGACCTTCTGCTAGGACACTATCGTCTGCTGATACAGCCATATCACGGTCTGCCCCTCCGCCGTTTGGCTTCTGTTCAGCGTTGCGAAGTAGCGCGGCTTTTTCCAAAGATGGAGAGATTGCTCTCCCGTCCCTGTGCTTCAGTAGATCTGTGGAAGATAATGATCTTTTAGGTTTCATGGGTATTTCTCTTATGAACTCGACAGACTCGTAGTATCCTCGTATGAAGCCAGGTCGTTCGGGGCAATCCGGATGTATGCAGGGTTTTGACACTACCATGAAATGCCTTGGCCGGTTGTTAAAAGGGGGAGTCCTCAATCTTCGTCCGTTTTCGGGAGATGTTATTGAAGATGCAGACTCTGGATCACCAAGAGCAGAAGCGGAAGTGATGAGGAGAGTGACGAAGTCGCGGGGCGTAGTGGGACCAGGAAATTGTGCGGACAGATGATACACTAGGTACATGTCAGTTTCCACCACCGAGGCGATATATCGAAGTATGCACCGATGTTGAAGTATGCACCGATATTGCGCAAAGGCGGGAGGACAGACCTTCGATATTACCAACTCCATCGATTACCATCCTCTCAACAATCCTCTCACCTCCTATGCCCCTGATATTTCCCTCCCCCGGAGCTCCCTGTATCTCCAAACTCTCCGGAAACTCGCTTTGCAAGCCAAGCTTCCACTTCTTGAACCCCAAGCCCTGATGTACACTTCTTCGTGCGAACCATGCACCCTTACCATCCTTGGCACCCAACTTGTATACAGCCATACCAAGCGGGTTATCCTTCGCGGACAACTTGTAAGGCTTGCCCCATTCTTTCTGCAGGACTGTATTCGAAGGGTCTATGGGATCTGAGCGGGCCGAGGATATCGAAATTTCTGAGGCGCATGACGCGTTGGAGGTGACGGTATTGGATCGTGCGCGGGTGATCGTGTCTTCGATAGCTGGGAGAGGAACGGAGTCGATGATCAATTGAGCTTTGGCAAAGCAATCCTGGAGGTAATCCTTGGCTTGTAGTTCGTCCTTATGTACGGCAGAGAAAGGTGTGGGGCCGAGCTTTTGCAGGGCTGCGTGGAGGGCCGCCATGCTCGAAGATAGGAAGAAATTGGGTTTTGTATCTCAGATCACTTCCGAGGGTTCCTCCCTGAAGAGTATGTATGTAAATTTTTAAGAGCTCTTCAGTAGAAACTGAGGTCTTTGGGGTCGATGATCTCGTGATTGGTACTCGTAGGAGAGCATGTATAGCGTCACCAGCATAATCACAGCGAAGATAAGAGCCACAATTGCAAAGTGAGTGAATATATCGACACGGTGTTCGCTTATGGACTCTGGCACAAGAAAAGGTACCTACGTCATCTGTGCAAGCTTTGCCTGTTTTGGCTGTACCCTCACGCTTTACGTAGGTATCGTACGCGTTGGCGAATTGCCCCGCCCGGCCTAGTGACCCCCCGAACGGGGAAGGCGCCGTAAAGGACCCCGTTACTTCGCCCGGTGCCGCTTTTGTTTACTTTTCCATCTTCCACATATAAACTCCTCCCATCCCCTCGCCGGTTTCCTGCCATTCTATTAACCTCGATCACTGTCACCCCGGACACGCTGCCTTATCTCGAATCCGGGGGTCAGACCGCTCTTGGCACCCCTTTCAACCCGCATCACCGGTTTGGGTTACAGATCGAGCATCACGGCCTGTCATCCCGGAGGAGTCTTGCCCAATTCATATACCAGAGGGTGTGCCAGAGGATTGATTCATGCACTGCGCCATCAGCATGTCCGGGATCAAGGCTCAGCGAAGCCTCGCCTCTCAGCGTCGCGACTGACACTGGGATTTCTGTCCTCTTCACCCTCCAGATTATATCTGTTACGAGCGTCAGGCGTTGCGCTTCTCTTCGTATCGTACCGGTTGCACGCTGAGATGCCTCGAAGCTGGCCATTGGCGACGGTATCTGAGCCGGGGAAACATCTGACGAACTGTGTAGGAAGGCATTCACACCTCGGGCGTGCTATCTGAGCACTAATGGTCTGAAATGGAAATTCAGCCTTTGACGTCGAGAGCCTGTGATCGAGCCAGCGCATGTCAAGCCCTCTTTGTCATTCCTGTCACATCATCGATCTGAAATTCTGCATTCTCATCTTCGCTGTTCACTCGATTGATCACAATCTTTGATGAGTGAGAGGATAAGAGAACTGTGCTGATCGTCAGCGCGATGATCAGACAGAGCATGCACTGCGTCATCATCATGTTCGAGATCAAGGCTCAGCGAAGTCTCGTCTTTCAGCGTCACGACTGACACTAGAATTTCTATTCTCACTCTCTAGATTATCTGTTACGAGCGTCAGGCGTTGCGCTTCTCTTCGTATCGATTGCACGCTGAGATGTCTTGAAGCTGACTGTTTGCGACAATATCTGAGTCGGGAAAACATCTGGCGAGCTGTGTAGAAAGACATTCTTGAACGTGCTATCTGAGCATTAATGATCTGAAATGAAAATTCAGTCTTTGACGTCGAGAATCTGTGATCGAGTCAGCGCATGTCAAGCTCTCTTTGTCATTTCTGTCACATCGTCGATTTGAAATTCTGCATTCTCATCTTCGTCATTCACTCGATTGATCACAATCTCTGATGAGTGAGAGAGTAAGAAGGCTATACTGATCCTCAGCGCGATGATCAGACAGAGCATGCTCTCGTATTCGTTCATCGAGAGTGGTTGGGAAATTTAGAAACAGAACGCGCAACGAACATCTTCTAGTTCGAAAATGTTGATTGATGTCTGCGTCTTTAGCGTCGACGTGATAATGAATTATGTCTTCGAGAAGGTTGAGCAGAAGAATTCAACTGAGTCGTCTTTTTTCTGTCTTTAGAATCTCGCTCTCGAGAGCAATTCTATATGATCTCGATCTTTCGCCTCGTCAAAGCAGAATCTTCACAAGATCACATGAACATTCGCAATTACTGCTAAGCATTTCAAGCTTCATTGATGAACATTGTCATTTCTGCGATGTTCAGACGATCTCGTTCGCGCTTTCGTTATCTCTTAGAATTTCTCGATGAAAGTGAATCTCAAGGTGAACAATGTCGCTTCTGTGTTTACACGCGATCTAACGTGCGTCATAGAATCATCGATCATCGTCGTCAACAATGTCAATGATGAGAGCGATTTGATTAGCTATTCAGAGTGTACGATCGATCTTGAAGTACACATTGATCTCGAAAATTCTATCGAAAACGTGACGATCTTTCAACTCAAACTCAAAGCTCATCTCAACAAGCGTGAAGAGAACGATCATATCTTCTTCACGGACATATCAAATCACAGACTCTCACACTCTCTTAATTCTCGACAGCTCTTTCGTACAGCAAAAGCGCAACGATGCAAGAAAAGAGCAAGGCAAGCGAGTTCAAAAGAGAAGAGAACACAACGAACTGAGAAGCAAAGAAAAGCAGTCACAAGGCGCAGAACGAGAATGACTAGAACGAACTCTGCCGTTTTTGACTTGCTCGCTGTCGAGAATCGTCGTTTTCTATGCCTCATTTGCTTCAAAGACGACATTGAGATCATGAGACTCTGTGATCACGATTTCTGCAGAGAGTGTCAGCAGAAATGAAGAGCTATGAGCGAAAGCTGTGCGATGTGCAAAAGATCAATGAAGAAATCAATTCATCTTTTTGTCTGATACTGAGAAAGATTGAGAAGATTGCAGATCTCTGCACGGTTTCTTGATGAGCGACAGACACGTTCAATGTTGATGTTTTGACAGTACTTCGTTCGTTGTCTTTTCAGACGTCAGTTTCAATGCAAACAAATTGTACTGAACTTTGTGAGTGAAACACTTACATGATCATTCGTTCGCGTTTCTATGACTGTCAAAGCAGAACATTCACGCAATTCTCTGAATTTCTTCTGCTTATATGATTTTCTACTCTTGCTTTTCATGTGCTATCTCAGTTTGCAGTGAAAAAAGTTGTGAGCAAGTATCTCATGTTGTAATGTTTTCGAGAGAAAGATTGTTCATCTTCGACAAAATCTTTCTCTATTATTGAGAGTCTTGACATACTTCATCATTCATGCTAGACTGAGTACGACGCGACAATTATTGTGATAGATGCTTTATTTGATAGAGAACTTTGATGACTGAATCAGATACAGAACGCTAATACTCGAATTTCTGTCTTATGAATTTATGCACTCTGATCAATGAAGGCAAAATAAAGATAGTGCTAGAACGCAGACAGATATCACGCAAATGAACAACGATTCACTTACTGTGTATCTATCTGATCTGTATTTCTCGAATCTCTATCTGAAGAGAGCAAGAAAGCTGTGATTGCTTTTCTGCATGAATATTTCTGATTACAGCTCAAAAATTGCTCGATAGACACATTATTCATGAGCGCAATTTTCTCTTCTAATTTTGATTATCTAATGATTGACTGTCGAATTTCCTTCAGGAAAGACTCACTTCTTTCGAATTGAATCTTCTTTTAAGACTGCTTCTATTTCATAGTCAGATGTCAAATGTATGAAGCACGAAAAAACAAACAGCATAAGATCTACGTCGATCATTCGTGCTTTCATCTCTTTCAATGTGCTGAAACGTTCTTTTAAAAGATGAGAACTCATTGATGAAATTTGTCGTCGTACACTCTAACAAAGTATCATCAATATCGTCATCTATAAAGCTTCTTCTTTCGTCGAGCAATTCGCAGTCTTCAGAATCAGCTCAAGCGCTTGATTCATCTTTTTAATAAATTCTCTACAACAAGAACAAATCTTAATTGACATCAGTATTCTTGCACTCTTCAACGTCTTTGACGACTGTATCGTCAACAACGCGTTCAACTTGTTTTCGTTCTCACACTTCTTTCTCAACTCATTCGATAAGACGACGTGCCTACTCGAAAATCACACAACAAGTTGCTTCTTCGCATGAAATGCATTTCACTGTTCTGCTGTCCCCGAGTGTTGAATCAGCTCGTGCGTCAAGTTGTGATTCAACCTTCAGTAAGTGAGCTCTGTGTGAGCGACGAGAAACTTATCGCCGCCGTCAATACGTGGGCTGAGGCTCACGATTACGCGCTCATCGTCAGTCGCTCGAACAAAAACAAGCGAGAAATCAAGAATAAAATTTGATTGAGATGTGATAAGAATGGTAAACCAGGTGATACTGCCGAGCAAACGAGACTACATGCCGGCTCAAGACTCATTGAATGTTTCTTCAAAGCAATAGCTAGAGAACTTTACTCAACGCGAACCTAGTCAACTTGAACGCGTGAAAGCAAATCTGCAGCAACGAGCTGAGCAAGAGCTAAAGCAGCCGCTTTTTCAGTTCATAAATAATCGCTCGTTCCCTCTCAACTTTCATCTTTTCTTTTCATCTTCCTTGTCTCTTTCGTCTGAGGTGTTTGTTGACTTCTCGTTTTCGTCTCATGATTCTTCGCTCGAATCTCAACCCACGTCTGTGAGAGGCATTATCGTTGCGATAGTTGGTTTCATTGACTCAGTTTTCACATCGCTCATTTGATCAAGACTTGTTCCTTGCGTTTCTGCTCACGATGTCTTTTATTTGATGACGCGCGCTTTGTCTCTCAATTTCTTGAATCGCTGTTCTTCACATCTCTCACCTGCGTCTCTTAGAGTGATCTTTGACCTTTCTGTCTTCTTCTTCTCAGCGTCCTTCAGTTTCCTGCTCACAGCTGACTTCCTACTCGCTTCATTAGCGTGACAACTATTGTTCAAGAGATGTTGAGCGATTGTCATCGTCACGACAAGGGCGCGAGCAAGGTGAAGCCTGCTCAGAGCTATCGTCTGTGCATCAAGATCAATCGAACAAATGCCTCACATCATCTCGAGCGTGTTTCCTACTGCGCCGCTGACGAATGAATGACGTTATGCTGTTGTCAACGATCTGATGACATCTCTTGCAGCAGTCTGGCTTGCGTCAATTGAGCAGTCTCGTCAAGTTCAGTTCAGCTGAGTTTCAGGCATCAATTGATGCTGACGTGATAGCAACTTTATAGAGAGAACATGCATGTGCATTGCGCAGCACTGCCTGAATCGAAAGTTGAGCTGTGAGAGAGATGATACTTTTCTGTGCCGTTCTGTGTTCTCTTGTTGAACATTCTTCATCCTTGTCATCTGCAGCGAAAGATTCTTAGCTTATGAAGAAGATTGTCTCAGTCTTATCAATGCTGAGTCATGAACTATTGATGAATCGTCGACGATTAGCTTTAGAGAGGGAAATATGCGTAGCCTGAGCTCTATCAAGTGTCATACGAGGCGTTTTACTAGGCGTTCTACGAGATAAGATTCATGAAGATCGACGATCATTCAGCTAGTTGCTACAGTGAAGACTTTCGAATACACATCGTTTCGAGCGTGTGAATTGAACAGCAAGGAAACAAAGAAGAGAAAACAGAAATTGTTGAGGGCTGAGCAACTCTTGAGAGTTGTGTGCAGTCAAGAGAAGGCTTACGAAGATTTAGAGAAACAGCGCAGAGATGATGTGTCTCGCAATGAAATTTGATGTATATTTGTGCTGAGAGCGACTAATGAGCCTTGACACATCATCTCTCTGCGCTTCTCTTTAAAACAGGCAGCGATTTCCACTGTTTTTATCTTTGCAAAGTTTTCTCGTAATTCTATTTCACGATGACTGTCGTTGACATGATCTTCATTCACTTCTACCAATCATCATCGACGATGAGCTCACGCCTCAGCCTCAAACCATCAAGTTTGAATAATGCTGGCGAAAAGCGCACAACGATCATGCAGTGCGACAGCTTGAACAATCTATTCAAGACAAATCGCGAAATTGAACCTACGCTTCAAAGCAAGTTGGCTGAAGATATCAGAGTCAAAGATGAAGATATTGTTGAAATTCAGCGTTATGAGAAACATATTTAACGAATGCAGAAAGCTTGAAAATGGCTGAAAACAATCGAAACGACGACGACAGTGACATCAATAACGAGAAATATCTTTGCCTTTCATTCATCGAGTCTTTTGAAAACCCTCACAACCTTTCGCTCGAAGTCGACAAGAATACATCTCTTTCACTGAAGAAAATTGTCAAGCTCTGTCTGATGACAAATTTCTCAACATTGACGTCTGAACAGCCTCGTTAGCTTCAGATCATTTTCATCTTCAAGAAGGCAGAGTTTTTCATCAAGAATGTCAAACTCAACGCTCTCTATCGAGAACGAGTCTATGACGACAATGATCACATTGAAGATTTGAGATTTTCACAAGCGCAATGCATACACTATCGGTTTGAACGAAAACAGCAGAGTCAGAATGCATGATAACGCTACATTCACTTCAGCTTCGATGTATCTAATCATCTTACAGAACACTCATCTGAAGTTCTCAATAATATCAAAATCAACAACAGAATTGATAAGTCAATCATCAAATCAACCTTCGAATCTAGCGATGAGCAGAACGAGAATTCAGATATCATACTCAGCAGAACGCTCTGCAAGCTATTGAGCAAGCAGGTATTGGCTTTTTCGAAACTGAGTGTGCTCAACTTCAAGTTTGAGACACAGAGTGAGTGTTCAGATTAGTGCGCATGTCTCGATTATTGTGAGCACGTCTAAAATTCTAGAAGACTTAATCGTGATCGACAATATCGATGAGAAAAGCATCGACATTGAAGATCATAATTCCCCTTCGTTGAAGAAGTATAAGAGAACAAAGATTGAGACCTGTATTCAAAGTTCTTTCTGAACTCGAATCTTACTACGATCGAGCGCTTCAAGATCACGAGAATACCGCAAGCTTAAATTGAGCAAGTAAGATTAGTGATGACAGTTAAGATAGAAGAATAAGAATCTCTAATCGAAAAGCGAAATGATGTCTGATGTTCAACAGATAATCTATTTCTGACTCTAGACAAGAACATCAAGACTGGCGATCAGAGCAATTCTATCGAGACAAAGTATACAAGTTTGACGACATTGAGTCGATAAAATAAACTTTCGTGATCGTAAATCACGAATGAAAGATCTACTGTAGTGGCATGACGTTGACCAATTCAACAATCATTTTAATGATCTCGAAGCGACAGTGTTCGCGACGCGATATTTTCTCCCGCAACGTAGTCAATCAAAGACAACTCTCACTTGAACCAGCATTCAGAAGAGAAGGCACTCAACTAGGAAAAAAGGTGATCTCTGACATAATTTCAGTTTGTCTCCCTATGTACGCAGCGCGGCTGTCACACATTCAGGCAAAGTCTGACGTGGTGATAGAGTAAAGAACGAAGACCTTCAGAACGATGCGAATATATGAGAACTCATTCTCGTTTTCGGCAACGCATATCTTCGTCGTAAGAAGCGTGATGGTGAAGGCGAAGGTCTCTTGACCGAAGATAGAAAGCTCTTGCAATATGCTTTGCAACTGATTAACATTCTTGTCTTGCGTTGTGAGGAATTTCGTGTGGAAAGAAGAGGTGACGATGGCGGCCTCACGTTGAGCCGTCCTACAAGACAAGCATGTAGCTACGTAATCGTTCATAATCAATAACGATATTCATTATCGACATTCTCTTCATCTTCTCCATCTATGCTCATGTTTCGGCACCACTCTTCAATTCTGGCACGCCGCTCAAATTTGGTACGATGCATCGCGTTTGTGCTTTTGACTATAGCAGTGAGATAGGTGCCTGTAGTGCCTCGCTACCTGTAATTAGTGCTCTCATAGATAATATCTCCCAGGAGAACGGTTCTTGAGGCGTGTGAGGTGACGCTCATGTAGCTGAGATGAGTAGAAGGCAAACAGCGTGAGACCTTCTGAGAGAATGAGCTTCGAAGGTCTATTCTGAGAACATGACTTTGCAGCGCTCACGCTGTAAAGCCTTCCCACCTTGTTGAAAGGTGACTTCTTCAACACATGAACTAGTGTGTGCTCATTAATTCACCTTGATCCCCAAATGTTATTTCTAAATGCTCGAAGAAGAATTAAAATCGAATGTTCGAAGAGAGAATCAAAAGTGAATTTCTTCGAGAAGTATTGTCAGCTTCGATGATCGCAGTTTCAGCCTGATCAATGATCATGAGATGATGACATGATCGATTAGAAACCGTTCTAGCGATATTCTTATCGCTCTGCATTCTTGAGTTCGCAACGTAGTTCTCACTCTGATTTAATGTGCGCTTCTTAGAAGACGAAGAACGAGTTGACTACTTCTTCGCTGACAGTCTTTCAACCTTGATCGTCATCTTGAAATCATAGGTTTGAGTAACGAGTTTTTCCTTTGTAGCCATCTTTTGAGATTCGAAAGTGAGAGATGAGATGAGAAAAGATGGTTGTAATTTATTGATAGATATCACAGAACAGTGAAAATCTGATGTGATTTTAAGGTTTGATAGCGACTACTTTAAATCGCGAACGTCTCATACGAACATGACAGAGAAGATCGCGCTAAGCCTCACGTCAGTGCAGACTGACGAAATCTTTCTTTGATAATCATCTTCACGTCGTTTTGAAACGTTAAACGAACGAACAACATGTTGATCTTTCACATTCAATCTTCAGAAGTCAACTCTATCGACACAAATAATGCGAAGAAGAAATTGAAGAAGTGAATAAATATTTATCGATCAGACTTGAAAGATGAATCATCTATTTAGTCTTTTGAGCCTATTTCAATCAGAGCGCAGAGCACTTCAATATCGAAGAAATTTCAAGTATGTAACGAGCGCGCACTGAATAGAAATCTACTAAATGACACGAAAGATCAGTCGCAAGTCAGAACGCATGCTGCAGAGATCTTAGACTGTTCAACAGATCAGGTTTTTTTTACTAATCACATTGTCATGAGATACTACAAACTCAATTTCCCGAAACTCTGAGTATCTGCAGCACAGAAAGAAAGAGTAATAACTATCATTGTTCTTGATGATCTCGACTCTGATAATGACTTGCTTGAATTTGATGATTCATCTAAATATTTCAGTCTCAAAAGTGAGCAGGCTCTACATGCGTTGACAGATGCGTCTCAACATTTCAAGAATCATTCAATCGATTGAGCACTTGTTCTTTCGTGAACTTGAAGAATCTACGATGCTCAGTCACTGACAAATACTGAGTCATAGAGATTCGAATCTTTTTCTAGCATTGATCAATCATCATCAAACAAGAAGTCGTAAAGTTCTAGATTGCATTTGCTGAGAGAAGCATTTGCTGAGTGAAAAGACTCTTCTGCTGCAACAGTTGAATGTTGAGATTGCGCTTGTACTGATTTGACTTCATCTGATGTGATTGTTGAGTGATTCGAAGAAACAGTAACTGAGTTCATGAACGATAATAACGACATATTGACAACAGGCAATGTCAAGTTCGATGATTGCTGTCACGAAGCTAGCTGCTTGTATGACGTTTCTAGCAATATAAGCTAGAGTTTCAGCAAGACTAGCGACTTACATATCTTCAGCTGCTGCTGCTGAACGATCATCGCTTATGCATGAAAGTTTGAGCATTTGACAAATCGATTGATGACTTCGCTTTGTTGTTAGCTATCAACAACGTAGCTCTCTTCTCTTCTTTTCTTAGTGTGAGTTTTCTACTTACTTCATCTTCATGACAGTACTGATCAAAATCGCTGAATGTCAAATTGATCTTTCAACTGAAACTAATGAGTCATCTTTACAAAGCTTTCTTGCAATATTTTTCGTCATGAAGAATCTTTATTCTGCGAACAATCTTTCAGCTCTGATTATTTTGAATCTCGTACCTGTTATTGTCAATATCTTGTGTCGCTTGAGAAAACATAGCGTTCACTTACCAGCGAGAGCTTGAATCATCAAGTATGTCTTGAAATCTCACTCAGACAATAACTCAAGAATAATTGCACTGATTATCGAAGCTGCAATACGTCAAAGAACTCGATTCTTGATACTGATAGTCAGTATGAGAACGAAGTTCATTCAGCTAATGTGCTTCTCAATCACGAAAGTACGTAGCAAGAAGAAGTAAGACGCGAGAAGACGAAGATATCAGATTGATCGATTTGATTCAACTTTGATGAAAGCAGATTGTCATCATAAAGCTCGTTTTTATTCAACAGAAATACAGATTTGAGCGCAGAGCTGAACGCTTGTTTCATCGAGCAAGCTCAATTCTTTTTGAGTCTTGTTGATGTTTAATATTGATGAAAAAGATATTTTATCTTTCACTGTCAGATTTTTCAAACCCTTACGAATTTTCCTGATGATGTTTTTCGTTGCTAATTTGTTCTCATCTTCGTTTTGATTCACGCCAGCGTTTGTTTGTTCATCACTCACATCATGAAATGATCTTCAACGTCTCTTGTGTTCATTATTCTCTTCGCTCTTGAATGCAGTTCGTTGACGACGTTCTTCATGATGTATGTTGACAGAGTCAATCGATCTTGCTTCGACGTGATCTTGCGTCGTGATAGAGACGAGGTTAGAAGCGAACGATGATGACTTTCGCTGATGGCTTGATAATGTTGAACGTCTTGACTCATCAAGCCTCGCTTCTATGATCTGCTCACAAGACAATTTCGAAGAGCGACATATGACGTCTCTGTCTCATGTTGATTAGAGAGAGATACAATCTTCATGCTTCTTTAGTACGTACGAAACCTTAGACGAGAAGTCTTATTGCTCAGATTGATAATAAATGTTGTAGATGATCTGAATGTATTTGACAATCAGTGACGACGTGATGACAGACTTCAAATGTGTGCAACATAGAAAATAATCATAGAAAGATGAGAAAAAGATCTGCTCTTGATGTTCTTGAACATGAAATGAATGAATGATTAGATGAACAGCAGCAAAATGACTGAAAAGACGCACATGCAAAAACGCATGAGTTGATTGAGATTGTGATACTGCATGTCGTGTGAATTTCACTTTTTGTTTGACGAAATTGATTTTTCGCTGATGATCTGATATGATAAAGAGAGTTGATTGCTCTGAGCTGTTCATATTTGTGATATCGATAAGATCAGTAGAACGCTGCTCGCTCATATTTGATAGAATTCAGTCACTTCGCAAGAATCTTTGCATGCAACGATTTCGTGCAAAGATTCTTGCAGAAGCTCGAGCGAGATGCTCTCTTTCATCGAGCGCTCTTTCTAGCACTCGCATGAGTCGTCATCTCTCAGTTTTCCTTATCGTCATGCTAGAATGTTGTGTCAATAACGGCATCAATGCTTGAAGATGTCATTTTGCAGATCTTTGACCTAAGTTGATAAATTACAAGTTTCTCGAACTCTCTTTCACGTCTTCATATGAAGATACTGTCTTACATTATGATACTCTCTCTTGACTGCGCCTCAGCACGCTTGGCTGAGATGTCGCATTCGTATATTCAGTATCATTGATCAAGCATCTTTCGCTATCTTTTCTCTGTTGAATGTGCTTGTGTGAATCGCTGATCAGCGACTTTAATCAAATCAGATCAGAAGAAATTATCAATGCATATGTTCATCTCTATAACTATTCAGCCTTTCTCATGCAGCTTGTAAAAATTACTTCGAGTTTTTTCTCCCTTTTTTTCAGTGCGATGTACGCCTTGTTTCAGGCAAAGTCACTTGTAAATCGAGAATCTTCTTGTTTCGATCATTGACGATGTCTGAGCCTTCTCAGTCGCATAACGTCGTTTATACTAAGACCTTGAGAGAGCTTCAACTGAGTACTTCTCAAGAGATCGTCGACTTTGAGACTTTAGATCTACTGTACGCTAAGAATGCATATAAACTGAGAGTACTGCATGACGAGAACAGTAATGAGACTGTAGAGATGAAAGCGCTTTTTCTTTCTTTTATGATAACTCACGTTCTAATCATCTTCTTAGAAAATCATACAGCTACCCTCTTTATCTAGAAAGATTGTTCACTTCTCAATCACTCAAATCATGAAAGATGATCTTGACATCAAATCATTGCTTCGAACATTCGAGATCGCTGTTCTTCATATTGAATGCAAATACCACGATTTTTGAAATCTTGTTGTCTACGACGCGTCTTTACCACACAAAATCTCTTTGAAGACAGATCAGTTTACGATCGAGAACGTTAATTCAACACAATCAATTTATCGCGAGAGAGAAGTATATGATATCTTCGTCGCAAGAAAGAAGATCTTGAATCGCTTCTTAAAAAACGCGCTGCACGCAGACTCATCTACAGAGAATCGAGACGCTGCGTCGTGCTATTGTCAAATTGCGAGAAAGAAAGATCTCATCGCTCGACTTGAGATGTTGAAATTCTATTTTCTCTTCAAGGCAACATCATCAACATCTTCTATTCAAAGCGTGACCTGCTGATGATTCTCAGACCTTTTCTTCTACGCTTCAAGAAGTCTATGCACGAAACGCTCTTATCATCTGCTTGAACATGCTGAAAGACTTCGAGTCTTCTGTCGCTCATGAGCTTATTTAACGAGACCTGAATAATTGATGTCAACAGATCATGAATGATGTAAAACATCTGCATGAGCTTTTCTTGCTCTCTCATCTTCAGATCATCAATCGAAAGAATCAAGAAGAAATAGAACTGCAAATACTTTTCTTGCTTCGCGAACTGTATTGCGTCTCTGACGACGATTTGACATGCGATTGAAGCAAATTCAACTCAGGCTTGACAGATCTTACATCGTTGAACAACTTGATTCTTTATAATCTCGTCTGTGAAGTTCAAACGTCTATCGCGCAGCAATTCGATACATGCAATTCCTTTGAACTACAAAAAGCCCTCTCAAGATCGCGAATTTTTGTCAAGATCACAGATTTCAATCAAATTCAATCGACAACTCTCAAAGATGTTCAGAAATGATGCTCAAATCTCAATAGATTCTTGTCAATTGCTTTTTCAGACTTGATACGAAGTTGTAATTCTAATCAGTGAAATGACGCTGACAAGCAACGAAGAGTCTTTCATCACAAGTGCTGAATGAATTTGAGTGTCGACAAGTGAGAGACATTCAAGTGTTTCGGTCAGTGATCAGCTCTCAGAGATTCACAATATCAATGCTAACGAACGCAGTGCGCATACTTATCACGAGCTGTCGTCTCTGAGTTATTCTGAGAACAACGTTCTTTTACTTCTTGTATGAAGTTCTGACTGTCACGATCGAGCCCTTTGAGCACTTCACGCGTGAGCGATATCAGAAGATGGCAAGCGGCTGTATTGAAGGCTGGTCCACGACCTTCGTTCTAGGAAAGCGCCTGCTCAGATTATGTTAAGCTTAGTCGCCTTTGTGTTTCTTTTACGACTTCTGCCCTACGGGTTCGATAAACCTTCAGCCGAAGCAAATTATCTCTGAGACTTTCTTTCGCTATTGAAAGGCTTTCTCTGCAATAATATACGAACGACTCTGAAACATATGATCTGATTCGTTTGAACGACAATATCACCTCGGGTTAATGTCACTGAAAGTCAAAAGCTCTTTCGAATTCTAGCTCATGTCGTCGATTCACCTGAATTTGTGTCGAAGCGTGATGATGAACATTCGATTATTTATTGGAATCGCAGATTCAATCCCCTTCGTAGTAATGATGAGGCGCTTTCAACCATTCCTGAAATTCTGGAAAAGCTCGGAATAACGATCACGTCAGTCCTGTCAGCGAAGGAAGAGACAAGTACACACATCAAATTCAAAGCTGCAAGTGATCGTTTTACACAGACTGAAGGGAGTGAATCTTCACGAGATCTACTGCGAAGGATGAAAGAAAAAGACAGGAAGAAAAGAGGGTGTTGGGACGCATGATGATCTTCAGAGGTTGAGATATGGTCTGTATTGTGTTGAGAGGTTTGTCTGCATAGTATCATCTGGGTTGATGATGACGGGCCAGGTCCCCGAATTGCCGATGTAGCTGAACCCAGTGGATATTATATACAAACATGAGATCGTTGATGTTAATAAGGCTATTTAGCTCAATGGTAGAGTAGTTTCAGTTCGGTAGTCATGCTTTAAAACAATACTTCATACAGTGCTTCAAACAGTACTTCACTTCACGTAAAGCTCTCTTCGAAAACAGTGCTCCCTACACCTCAGTAACCTTGCGGCGTGCAAACCCATGCATTCAATAATCCCTTATTTGCTTCTGTTTCCCAATTAAAGGCTGGTTAGGGCGATTCTAATCGAAAATTACAATACTGCACCATCACACCATTCCCCACCTAAGAAAAGCTCTCCACCGAGGTCTCTACCTTCCTCGAGGCACCCTTCATCCAACCGTCTTGCAGAGGGACGAATCGCCACGTCTCTCCCCTGCAGACCATCGTAGACGTACTTCTTGTACAGAGTGATCTAGTCGTAAAGAAGTATAGTCTTTCCCATCCTGTAGTGCCTAGGAACCCCTAGCCTTCCTTGTAGTCAAATTGAGGAGCTTTGGACCTTTAATGAGCAGCTTGGCGGGGAGCTTCGGGGGAGCTTGGTAGGCAGCTTGAGTGGGAGCTTGGTTGAGAGCTTGTTAGGGAATTCTATGGAGAGCCGATAAGAAGCTTGCTATGGAGCATATATGGAGCTTGGCGGGGAGCTGATAGGAAGATAATCTTGAACGGCTCATTCGTTGGCCCAAAATTATCAGCCATAGCTATCCCATTTGCGAGCAGTCCTTCTTAAGGCGTTTCTTCGAATCGCGTTCGGGATTACTCTTTACTGGCCGTCTCATCCGGCGCTTGCGGGAAAGGCTAAGACCTTCACTTCGGTCTTGAGCAAGTTCATCGGCTGATGTTTCAGATTCCGGGGCCACCAACTCATTTGTGGACTGAGAGAACGTATCGAGCATAGACTCCAAGGTAGACGACTCCCTTGACATGCTGGTTATCCTGTCATTGGCAGTTGCTATAATTTCGTTCCTTTGTTCCATCGTCAAGTCTCTGGCGTTTCTGAATACGGTAGCTCCCTCCCGAAATCGTTCAGCTGTGTCAGTCATGGCAAAAGATCTGAGCTGATTCATAAAATATTCAGGTGAAGTTTCAGGATCAGCTGGCTGGGTGGAGTGAACTGTATACATCTGGAGAGAGCCGGTGGCGCTATGATAAGTTGAAGTAATGGTATATGCGTTGTTGTCGTATACTGTCTTGAGGTTCTTCACTTCATATGCCGCAAGTTTGCGCATACCACGGTCGCCCACTACGCCGTTGAAACAAGCCTGTCGTTTTGCCACAGCCACATTTCCATCTGGACCCTTTACCTCAGTGAAAAAATTGGCTAGCGCTGGCGCCTGCAGTTGCGTTGATGGTGTAATATAAGGACCTAGCTCTGCTCTGATTCGCCGGTCTATTTGTGCTGAACGTGCCCCATCGTAGAAGTCCGGTTTAGCGTCGACAAAGTTGCAGTCGGTGACTGGCTTAAGGTTGTTAAATAACATATTCCTTGCGGAAGAAATATGGGCACCCCCCTGAATCACTGGGAATACAGTGCTCATTACGTCGTCCTCGTGCAAGGCTCGTGAGTTGGTTTGCTTAAAGGTGCGGAACGCTTTTTCAGAGAACTTAGAAGGTGAAAGAGATGACCTTGGCTGTCCTAATCTGTCAAGGATTACGTTCTCGTTGTTTGGTCTTGAAGGATCTCGACCGTCTGGAAAGTCGTAATCATCCGGATAGATACCATTATCAATGAGGTTCTGCTCAAAGTTGGCATCGTATGAGGAAGTCTTCTTTGTCTTTGAAGTAGTAGTCTTTGTGGTAGAGTCATTCAAGGTATTCCTGGATTTGGATTGAGTTCTAGAGCTGAGCTGATTCGATGACATTATGTGCGCGATGAAATTCGCTGTTACGAATTCTGAATACTGAAGGAAGCAGGTCAGCAATAATCTAGACATCATCTAAGCTGAACTTACCCCTCTGAGATCACGAAGATCTGGACCACCGTGTCTGGCGAAACGCTTTAACGGAGATGAACAGTTCTCTAAAGTAGCCGACTCTTCACTTCGGCCCGATCTGCGTATAATCTCAGTTCTCACAGAACTGGCCGTTTGTTTGTTCCGTCGATTCAGTTCCTTCAAAGCGCGTCGAGTGAGCCACAGCTTCGAGAGTGAATCCCAATATGCAGCGTTTGCTTCCTGCTGTGGTTGAAAAAGCCTCTTTGCCCTCTTCCAAGGAGACTCCGGTGAGGTTGCCGCAATTGTAGAATGCTCTTCGTCAATCGCACCTCGCCTTCGTTTTCGACCACAGAATGGTTTGTTTTCAGACGCGGCGATAGTCATCAAGCACGAAGCTCTGTAACGTGTAGACAGAGTATCAATCTCTTTTGTAGATACGAAGTACATGGACAATGTAATGAGAGTGGGAATAGAGTGTCATGATGGAAACCGAATGGTTGGTTGTCGTTGTCCGCTAAGTGAGAGGGGTAATACTTGGCACGTTGAGTGAGTCATTAAGCGCCAGGGTAACGGACCTTTCTCACCTACAGTACCCCGCACTAAGTCTTCGGCTAGATCACGAAAACACGTAAAATCGCGTACCTTCAAAACAATCCACCTTCTTCAACTGCATCCACAATGCTCAGAAGGGCTCCGTTAACTCCAATTTCTGGTAACAAGACTTCTAGAAAGGAGCTTTCTTTGCTCACCAAAGGTGAAATATCAGGACAAGCTAAATTAGGCCTAAAACCCACCCAAATAGGACGGAATTTGAACGTTCCCCGAACCACCGTTCAGAGCGTTTTGGGAAGGCTTCAAACAACACCCTTCGGAGCCAATGAACCCAGATCAGGAAGGCCCATATCAATTACCCCTCGAGCAGCTAGAATACTGTTACGTCAGTTACGATCGGAGCCTAAAATCACCTGGAGACAGCTGAAAACGAACACCGGGATCGATTTGGACGCGAGAACTCTCAACGCAACACTACGAGCCCACGGAATTTCTCACTGGCTAGCTCTTAAGCGACCGAAATTAACACCTGAAGCTGCTCTGATTCGGTTAAAATGGGCTAAAAAACATAAAGATTGGACTGTGAATCAATGAAGAAAAGTCATTTGGTCGGACGAGGCATCCGTGGCTCGAGGATCAGGTAAAACACGAGAATGGGTGTTTGGAACTCCCAAACAGAAATGGGATAGAGATAAAGTAATGGAAATTCCCAATGGAAAGGCCTTTTTCATTATGATTTGGGGAGCTTTTTGGGGTTCTGGAAGATCGGATTTATACCTGCTCGATCGGGACTTCGAATCCAAAAAACACGGCTATTCAGCAGTCTCCTACATTCAGATTTTGGATCACAATTTGGCTGGCATATGGGAGCCAGGACTAGTGTTCATGCAGGATAATGCTCCGATACATAGAGCCAGAAAATCGAAGCTTTGGTTTCAGGAAAATGGTATAGAGGTCATGGAGTGGCCTCCGTACAGCCCCGATTTGAACCCAATCGAAAACCTCTGGGCTCTACTGAAGAAGGAGACCTATAAAGTTTATCCGGATCTGGATTCGCTGAAGGGTAAAGGCGAGGAAGCTGAAATTCAACTGTTCCAGATTTTACAGAAGGCCTGGGGGAATCTACGGGAGAAGGTAATGGAGGGGCTAATATCCAGTATGCCACGCAGATGTGCAGCTGTCATTAAAGCGGAGGGCTGGCATACCAAATATTGATTGGGGAATTATAAATCATATACTACTAAATAAACAGCCCAAATGTTGAAGTTCCCCAGCTTGATTTGAGGGTTTAATGGTTGATGCAGGTGGGGTGGTGATTTGGTTGGGGAGCGCAGCCGAAGACTTAGTGCGGGGTACTGTAGTCGTGTCCTAATGAGTAGGATTGGGATCTCTTATCTTTGGAGGCCGTGCAGTTCGCCTTATCCACATGGAACATTAGGATCTCGCGTTATTTTTATTTGCATCTGTACATACCACTTCGCTCTCGAAAGCACATATGGACTTAGAGGTCTGCGCTACCCTCGCGACTTTGATTTGTCTTCCTACCCCATCCTTGATCGCTGAGTGCATTGAAATTCCTGTGGCCTCTTTCAGGTTGTGTCGGCATCCGCATTGGGTGAGATAAAAAGCCTGGTGGGGAGGGGAACTTGATGAAGATTATCTTGTTCAGGCTCTCCGTGGCGAGTCCCATACGTTCTAGAGCAGCACAAAAGGTTACGATGGCTAATTCAATTGTAGCAAGGTTGTAAGCTTCCTGTTCAGCTTCCCACCAAGTTCCCTACCAGACTCCCCATCAGCCTCATACCCAGCTCCCTATCAGCCTCCCGCCAACCCCGCCAAGCTCCCATCAAGCTCCCCACTAAATTCCCTGCCAAACGCGGAATGAAGCGTGTATTGAGCACTGAATGAGGCGTGTATGCAGCACTGGATGGGGCATGTATAAAATTTGGTCATACCAGAGTTTGGGATGGGAAGCTTGATGAGTAGGGGAACCTGGTGAAAAGCGGAGCTTGGTGGAAGCTCAATGAGGTGGGGAACCTGATTGGGGGAGGAGCTTGGCTGGTAGGGGAACTTGGTGAAGAGCCGATCATGGCGAAAGCTCGATGAGGTGGGAAGCATGGTGGCGGGGAGGAGCTTGGTGGGTACGGGATGCCTCTTATCTCTCGCTCGAGGATGGCCTCAGTCTCGAAGCAGACGACTTGGTGAATGAATAGAACTGTATGGGGAGAGGGTATTACAAACGATGCGGCTCAGATCAGGTAAAAACCTCAACAACATGAATATTGATTGATAAGAGCATCGAGCGTTCATTATGACCTTTGCAATCCGCTATTCTTTTCCAACCATCATGTTCATCTTCTGTATCCCCCAGCATCAGCTTTTATCTCAAAGCAGAACAAAGAGTTATTTCCTAAACGGGCTGCTTTTCTTCATCACTGACATCATTGACGTCTTTCTTCATTGTATCAGAACTACTCGTACAATTCTCAGCCGTGTCCTTTGACTTCTGCTAACCCTTGGCGACCAGTGTATTTTTTGCCCAGTGATTCATAGTCGCCAATGCTCTCTCTGAATCTCACTTCTTAAGCAAGAGAAACCTCTGAATGTCAGCGTCTGAGAAGGTAGATTTCGATAATCGCGCCGCGAAGTCTTTCGTCATAACGTGAAGCTTCTTGAAAGAAATGTTCTTTCGCCTAGAAGTGTCAGCTACAATTTTCGCAACATCAATTGATGACTTTCGAGACGATGAATCATGTTCGAAGAGAGCGTCTTGAAATGATTCAGCTTCGTTAGAGTACATTCGAAGAAAGAGATCTCTCAACTCTGATTTGCTCGAAAATCTAAACTCAATTCTCAAGTCGATTCGATCAACTCGAATTAAAGCATCATCAAGCTTGTCTGAGTGATTTGTTGTCATGATCAAGATGACATTCTCATCGAATGCAATCTCATCAATGACGTTGAGAAGATCAGAAAGCGAGATATCTTCATCTATCTTGACTTTAGTTTTATCGTTCATGACAGAAGTTTTGCGTCTTTTTGCAAAAGTGATGACATTGACATCTTCAAGAAGAATTATGCAAGAATCAGGCAGTTGACAGAATAAATGTTCAAGATCGATATTCGTAAGAGTTGCATCACTCAATGATATGCAATGAATTGATAAGTCGAATTTTTTCGTCAATGTCAAGCTCAGACTTGTTTTGCCAGTGTCTGAGAATTCGTGCAGAAGCAATTCTCTACGATAAGCTATGTCACGCATGTGATACAATTCTCGAGTGTTCGAATGTAAGAACTGACGAAGATTCTCTATGATACTGAATTTCTCATGAATATTCAAGATGATCATGTTCATAGATCGAGAACGTTTGTGAATTGTTCGCGCTCAAGATTGATCTATGTTTCGCAATTCTTTGTTCATTGAGCGACGAATTTTTGTGCAGACTTTCTGCTTCTCATAATCTCATCTTCGACAGTGCTCAATAAGATGTTTGATCAACTTAGTGAAGCAATCATGACACTTCAGCAGTATCGTGTTCACTAACGAAGATTCTAACGCGAGCGATGATCGAGTTCGATGAATTCAGAATGATCTGCCTTCGTGTCAGTGACAATACGCTTCATAGTCAAAAGCATATGTCGAAGACACTTGAAGTTCTCAATCGCTAAAATCAAAGTCGTGATTTGAATCAATGTTGCTTTCTGCTTTATTTCAGTAATCTCATGAATCTAGAATATTGATCATGACTAGCAAAGAACGAGAACTTTCATTCGAACGCTGCTCAATAAGTCAATTCAGAACACAGAAGTAAAGATCATCATAGTTCTCAATTGTGATGCTTGACAGAAAGTATCACAAGATCAGTATTATGATGCTTTTGCATGCAAAATCTATTGTCATTTTAGCAATGTACAAAAAGAGTTCAATCGAGAGAAAAAGATCAGATTAAAAGTCAAGAACGATAGTTGCATAGTCAAATATGACATCGTAATTCGAAATGTATCTCTTGAAGATACAAGTAAATGACTTTGTCACTGAACACTCAAACATTCTGTCGACATAGCAAAGATATACGAAAGAAAGATTAAAGATAATAGAGCAGAGAAAAATAGCTGTCTTTATGATGAACTCGTATGTTGCATGTCATTTCTGCTTCGAAATTCTCTCATACTTTTATTCAAGACATTAATATCTCTGCTTTTCTGACGTTGTCAGATCAAAACGCAAGTAACTCAATGAGATCTGAAATATTATCTTCATCTTACTATGTTCAAAGTCTGTTGAACTTCATCGCTCTTATCAAAGTCTTATGTTATGAAGCTCGACAAACTCAATAACGATGTCAAGATAAATAATTAAATTGTTCTAATCAGTCATAGAGCTCTTGTGATTGAAAACAGACGTCTTAAGAACTCTTTGATCTCAATGTGTATTCTCATTAAAGTGACGTGCAAGAAAAGAACATCATTCTGCGTTGATTCACTTGTCAGCAAGCTGATGAGTTCAAATCTTCTTCAGAAATTAAGTCAGACGTTATTTTCGAGAATTTGATTCAAATGTGAAGAACATTGCAGTCATGATGTAGAAAGAAGACATTCAACATTGTTTCATGACTAATGAAAAATGATCGATTTTTGAATGAGTTGATCTACGAAAAGAAAGAGTGTTACTTCATGAAATATATCTCGATCAGAAATCAATGAAAGATAAACAAAATGATGAGACTATTATCACACAGCTCATTCAACTATGTATTGAGCTTAAGCTTTTTGATCTGAGAGCGATGCTTAATAATCTGTTGAATGATCGAAAGAAGAGTACGATCTTTGAAGACATACAATCAAAGAAGCGATCATAATATGTGATGATGAAATAATATCTTACTCTCTAATTCAAGTCTATTCATGCTTCTGCGTTCAATGTACTAGAACATATTAGTAGATGTTGACTGTTGACTGTCAACTGTCAGTCGAGTCTACGAAAGAAATCATCATCATCGATTTTTCTCTTTAATCAAGACAATGTAACTGCAACGATTGCTTTAATAAGAATCTGCATAATCGTGACTTGTAAAGCAGTCGTTCTTTGATTCTTGTATCTCTTATGATAATCTAGATGATGTGACAGACATTGATGTATTCTCTGCATAATTTCTTAGATGATACAGTCACAGAAATTGGTTTAAACCAGTACTTGTGATTATCTTTTCATGTGACTCAAAATCAATAAGATCAACATAAGTAATAAGCGAGAAGTCTCGAAGCTGAATTTAAACTACATAATCATGCTAAGATACTGTAATCACAGAAACTGATTTGATTTATCAGTAACAACATCAATTTATGTTGTCACATCAATTTTCTGTTGAATTGAGCTTTTTAGGTGAAAAACTTGAACAAGTCTAGCTGCTATTAATATGAAGTATTATGTCGTCAAGAATTGAACTCATCTGATACATGATAAGAAAGTACTGAATTAATTACAAATAAGCGCGCTGTTGCAGCTGCACGATGCTTGTCAAAGTATGAAGTAGCTTACTGCAGCAACAAGATGTCTCTCAATTACTTCGTTCATATCAATTCATCATAAACTTTTGAGAGTAGACTATACAACTCTGTGCGTTACGCTATTTACATACATTGACAGCTTCATGTATTGAATGTCAATTGCAAAATGTTGATGATATTTTCTGATGAATCACTTGAAAGTCACATCGAGAATTACATCGAGATTGACGTGAAGAATTCTTCTGAACATCTCATTGCACAGAATCGAAGTAGTAAGCGTTCGATAAGTGAAATCTTTCATTTTTCAGTTGAATCAAAAGAAGAATATCATCTATGAGTACATCACTATGTGAATAAAGTTGTCACATTCGCTAAAGATAAAAAACTCACTGTCATTGTATGTAATTATAACTAACAAGTTGTTTTACATTCTAATATCTCAAAGAATTCTCTTCTCTTTGCTACACACATGATGACTTTGAATCATCAGATACTGTTCATCATGTTGTTAAAATCATTACTCTACTAAGCGATACATTATTAGAGATCGAGCAACTAAGAATTGAAAAAAGAACAAATTGAACTGACTGCTTCGAGCTCGACTTGAGTCGTTTATCGACTTAGTTGATTCACGTCATCGAGCACGCTTGCATGAGATCTCAAAGACAGTATAGACGTGCGAAATGCTACTAATAAAGACGAGATCATCTATTGATGAGATCAATGTCTTTAATGATTCTTTGTTGACAGAATGCTCAGTTCTAGATGTTGAATCATAAACAGTCTCATCTTTTTTCTCAGAAATTTGCATCAAATAAACTTGAAACGAACGTGCTATTTCTTCAACTTCTGCTCAGTCATTTTGACAATTTCTTTCAGTCTATTGCCTGCTTCTACCTTGTGTAGTTTTTTCAAGAACTCTTCAGCCTTGTATATTACTCTCTCTACCTCTTTTTCGTTGTCTCTCAACGCTTCGCTTGTCATCTCTTCATTCTCTGTCGCTGTTTTTTCTCTAATGATATGAACGAAGACGACGACAATATCGCTTCAATTTCAAGTTGCAACTTCAATTTCTTTCATTGCAGCAGCTACGCTGATCGCTTTCAATTTCATATTGAGAAGAAAAATTATGTCTTCAAGATTGACTTTGACTTGCTTGATGAGAAAGTTAGCTGTCTTGAATGCTGTTGTCATGCTCAGAGAAATACTGATACTGTAGCGCTTATCTGCAACATACTCATTAGTATATACGATAAATCATCAAGATCAGAGATGAATAAACTCAACAGATTGTCTAGCTTGAAGCGAACAACAATTGAGAGTGATAAGTCTGACTGATTTATTGCAAACTGTAGCTTCTCTTCAACTTTATAAGTGCTTCAGTTTTACAAATTCATTCTCTTGATAAATCTGCAAGTGACTTGTTTTGATTGTGATAGCAATCAGATTGTATGCATCTCGTAGTCTCTTCATCTTCTCTGACATTCTCTGTCTTGTTGCATTGCATTCATCATCAGAGCGTTATTGCGTGAAATGATAGCAGTATCAAGAGATTCACTTATCTCAGTAGCACGATCGATAGTTACTCGAAAATGTTGAATAAGAAACATCGACTCGATGTTGAAATATTGATTTTCTATAGACATGAAGAATGACAATATGAGTCTCGAGTAACTTTATGCAGTTGTTTTCTATGTCTGTCACACTAAGAATTTGTAAGTTTCGATGACATTTTTATATGACAAAGAAATGAGACATCAGTGAGATGCAATAGCATTGACTCTAGACTCATGTGCTATGATCGTCTTGCAGATAAACGTAGTCAATCTCGTAAGCTTTTCAGATTGCAATTAGAAAATATTTATCTTTATGTAGTAGTTGTTCTTTACTATCTCGTTCGAATCAGCATTGTAGAACTCATCATCGCGCATCAACAAATGAATTAAGAAATCTTGAAGTATGAAAACATCGATGTCTTTGAAAAGAATTCTTTGATAGACTTTCTTGATTCGATCTCAGAAATTTTCTCTTGATCATTGTCTTTTTCAATCGATCAATTGCTCTCGTCTTTCTTTCATGAATCAGCGTACGAAGAAGATGCTGTCGAGATCAGATTTGAAATAACACGACTTCTCATCTTAACAGACAACTTGCTGACATGCTTGCTGATGACGAATGTTGACGAATTAATAAGCTCATGAAAGTACTTCTTTTGAACTTGATTGATATCACGCTGAATTACTCTCAGTGTGTGATCATTTTTGAACAATAGTTTCGTAGTAAGAAGTTAATTCTTCTTTATCACAGCAGTCAAGCTTATTCAATCATTACGATCAATCAACGATTGAATGTTGCTACTCAATCACTCATCTCTTGCTAAAGCTGCTCACATTTTGCTTTCTACATGAGCTCAATTGAGCATGAGCTTATCAAGAACAAGAACAACACGTTGTTGATAAGTATCATTGAGTTGATTCAGATGTATGTCAAGTTCATGAGCAGCTTGTTGATGATTCTTTAATGTAAATTTGAATCTATCTAAGCAGACAATGTTCTTATTGATCACATAAGATGTTTCAACGTAGTCTTCAAGTAATTTGCGATGCAAGAACATTTTGAATATCAACATGTGCTCAAATATGTCAGCTGACGTGCTCAAGTTTTCATAAAGTTGCAGTCAGTGATTCTCAATTGCATCTTTGAGCATCAGAAGATTTCTATCAAATTTGACAATCTTCAAGTTCTGTTGATTTGCTGTCTCTTGATATATTTGAATCGCAGATTGAACTTGCTTCTGAAAGCGAGATGTTAATTTACAGATAATTATTAAAATCTGTCAGTTGCAACTTTTTCACTTATGAATTGACGTAGAATTTTCATTGCTATATTCAGAACAGATTTCAAATAGATAACATTATCAAGAACTTTGTCAGAAAAGTGCAGATACAAATAGATTGAAAATAAAAGAAAAAGATTGAAGACGAGAGATTTTAATCTTTGACACATGATTTATGTTCTGCATCATCTGAGCATCAGCAAAGACAACAATTGACTTAATCGAGATGATAAAGCATCAGTGTGATGAGTGATGAAAGTGAGTGTGAAAAGTCATGACAGCATGAGAATGTTTCAATTATGCTGTCATGACTTTTGAGTGAAGTAGTAACGCTAGATAACACAGATTTTAATCATCTATTGATCGCAGTGACATGATTGTGTCAAGATCGAAATAGCTGATAATAATCTCGCTCTTTGACTGCAGATCAGTGTGATGCGCTCATCGATCATAGATTTTTCTCGATGAGAAACTCAAAAAGGGAAAATGTTCTTATAAAGCAAGATTTCGATTTTCGATTTTTCTTTCAATCGTCTCTCATCACTCTGCATATCACAACGACATGAAAGAGACTAGAAACAGTATTCTTCAGCGTCAAAGCAGCGTCAACTTTCAGATTCTCTCAGAGCGCATCAATTCTGATATTCAGAGAGATGCTAGAATTGCTATAGCAGCAAAAGTTGCTGAGACATGAGCGAAATGCATCTTATCTGTGAATGAGAAAAGATTATTTACAACGATTAATCTGATGTATGAGAAATAATCGAACGAGTGCAAGACATTGTGCTCAAACATCATAGTAAGTCATTTATTATCAATGACTTGCTACGAACTGATCATACTAGAGAATCACGTCTCACACATTATTTGTTTCAACAAAATCAAAGTCTTGAGTAAACGTGCATATTGACGTTTACGATTCGACTACAGTAAGAGATTGAGAATCGACAAACACATTATTTTACGAAATCTCACTGAATGACGAGTCTGAGACGAAGAATGATCTGTCGCAATATATTCATAAATCTCACGAAAACAAGAACGACAGCATCTTAGTCGAGCTTTTAAGAGAGAGAATTAGACTCAAGAAAGAAAACTTATTAATGTGCAATGAAAAGACAGCATTTGAATATCTGAGATCTGAAGACGCTAGCTTCATGCTATTAAAGTTCTCTTGAAACTGATGTCAAGTTTTTTGAATTGAGTGCTTAACAATATCTAAAAAAATGCAGTATCGAAAGATTCATAATAATGTTGTTGATATTCTCTATTTGTCGTCAATCTAGAGTTGATGAAATTTAGTTTTGATATCTGCGTGAAACTCTTCAACATTGTGCTCGTAAGATTAGTGAGCTTCTGAAAGTAGAATCTCTTCAGTTGAAACGATGATTTCATGATTGATGTTGTCAACGATTTCACGAAATTAAAAAAAGTAAAATTCGATAGTGACATATAAACTTGTAAATTGCGAGAGAAATTTTCATTCAACATTAATCAAGCATTTTCGAGATCAAAGTTCAATAGAAAGAAAGCTTGAAATGACAAAGACGCAGAGACATTCTCGTTTTATATACTCATATCAGTAATAAATTCATCGAATTCTCGCTCACTTGAGACTGACATATCTGAAAAGTCGCTCTTTGCAGAATTTATTCTGTAGATAGACAAACATGTCTTGAGATCAGAGTTAGAGTTTTGAGCTCGATTTTTATTGAAAAGAGAAAAGATCGCAAAAGCATTCTCTGTTGAATAATCAAGACTTTGAAGAATTTGATGTTCTCTTGCACACATTAGCTATGTTTAACTGAACTGCTGCGCTGAGACTTACAACAGCTTATTACTTAATATTCTTCTGATGAAAAGAAATATTGAAAAATATGTTCAATTAGACATCGCAGTCAAGTCAGCTGTGTATTTCGCTTGAATCAGTTGCTTGACAAAGTAGTCATGACTTTGACGAGCGCTGTTTGCATATCTGTCTCATGAAGAAGATTTTCTGATCTTTGCGCAAGATGATCAATGATCAGTCTGTGACTTGAAGTCAATATTAATGAACACTAACAGAGAAAAAACAAATCTGACGCTCGTTCATTTCAATCTTGTTTGCTCAGCGAATTTATTAGCTTGTTCGCTCAAAGAGCTTTCAAGCGAAGTCGCTTAAGATTTTTGTCACTCGTATAGTCAAAAGTGTTGCACATCAATGAATCAACAATCTCTTTCTGACACTCTTGATGCAAGAGAATTACACAGATGAACATAAACACAAGCTTCTGAAAAGTCACTGTGCTATTTTCGACTGCAGTTCTTGAGTCACTTAGAGAAATGAAGTATTGTCTTGTGATGAAAAGACAATGCTTCAAAGAATCTGTCATCAAAGCATCAGTTGTATCTTCTTGCGAATGATCAAGTGCTTGAGAATAATCTTGCAAGACACTGATAATGATAGCGTTGTTCTGAAAAGATCGTATTTCATACTGTTTCAAACTCTCTACTCATTGAAATGTACATGAAATCTTGATCAGCAATCTGTTTGCATGAGACTGTCAGACAGAATTGAATTTGTGTATTTTCACGTCATTTGAAGACGTTTTACGAACATGACAGAGTGATATTGCATGAAAAACGAATGTGTTTTGATGCATCTATAAATCAAGAAGCAATTGAAGCAGCAGTAAGATAGTGTGTGATCAGAAACAATGATGTTGAACTGTCACTTAATCATTGATATTATTTCTTATTCTATAATAATGTACTCTAACTCTGACGTGATTCTTCAGTCTATGAACGTCACTATGCTAGTTTAGATTTCTTGTCGAGAATGCAATTAAACGATAGATTAATGTAACAAGATAAATCATAAGTACTGATTCAAATCAATTTTTGTGATCGCGCTGCTTTAGCATCATCATGAATCGATTGATATGAATGTTTTCACTCGTCAGCACTTAGAAAAACTAGCTCTCACATCATTGATTGCAACTGACAGCACATAGAATTTGCAACGTCAAACATTTTATTACGACGCATTAACATTGCAATACAACATGTTATTAAATTGAAAGAGTCTAGATCTTGCTAAACGTGATATGAAGAAAGCAAGAGATGAAGCTGATGAATTTCTCGATAAGAATCTTGAGATATGAAGTAATTTGAGCGCGAACATTCAGCGAGTGAAGATCGCTGAATATCTTGAGCATTTGCGAAAAATTGACAATTTCTACATCATTGATAAGCTACTGCAAGATGAGAATGACGTGTTTGAGCTTCTACGAACGAGAATCAAGATTATATGTAACAACAAGAAAGATTCATGTCAAAGTAAATTTCAATCATCTCTTGTACTCACGTTCTACAACATTAGACTCTACTTTCAGCGCATCTTCATTCTCGATTTTATGAGACGACGTCAAATCTAATTCTAAAATCATTGAGAATACAAACGTTATAGATGATCATCATGCAAAGAGACAAGATGACAAGTTGAACATAAGCTAGCTGACATCGTGCATTCGAATTGAATGTGTGAAGCATTTGATCATTTGAGCAATGTTATCTAGAGAGTCAAGTGTCACAGTCATTGCTTTGATCATTGAAACAAGCAATTGATTTACTTGAAAGTCTGATGACTGCTTCATCATCAGTTGAAGAAATAGACTTCATAGCGAGCTTCTCATCGTCTTAGCAATGCTACATACACAGTAGAAAGCTTCATATCATTCTTTCTGTCAACTTCATGATACGCGTCATGACAAGCTTCATACATGCTTTACAGTAAGTCTTTATATAGACTTTATAAAACGCGCTAATTAGATTCATATCATGCGTCATACAATCTTTATATTTCGTACATAACTTCATATCAGCATCATACAAAAGCTTCATATTCGATCAACGAAATTTTATATTGAAACGTTGATATTCTTTAAGTGAATGCTGTGAATGAGTGAACTCACTATCATATGACGAACGATGAATTAAAAACGAGCATCTGACATCTGCGCTCACTTTCAAATGATGCTCTTTTACTTCTTGTATGAAGCTTTGACTGTCACAATCGAGCTCATCAAGCACTTCACGCGTAAGCGATATCAGAAGATGACAAGCGACTGTATATGAAGAAAAGCGACAGAGAAGCACAAAGTTTCAAACGTTTTAGTTCTGAAGAGAATTCTCTACATCACAAGCTTGCGTTTCTGAGAGCGAATCGAAATATCATGAAAAATCATTAGAATATATCTTCATGTAAATCGCAGACGAATTTTGCGAAGTCAATAGCACAAGAAAATATTGCTTCTGATTTGAAAGCAGAGCAAGAAAACATTGCTTCTAATTTCGAAGTAAGACAAGTAAATTTTTGCTTCTGATTCAGAAGCAAGGCAAGAAAATATTGCTTCTACTATGATATCTGAGATAATTATTGTTAACGCAAAAGTCACAGTCAGGAATAATTTTCGCTGTGCTGATCAATCTATTTTCTTGTATTTGAAGATTGCATTAACAATATTTATCTTGACAAGATAGTAATTCAAAAGCAAGACAAGAAAACGTTTGCTTCTAGTCGAGAAGCAAGATTGTTCTCAATCGAGAAAGACATTTGATGATCGATGAGTTCATGCAGTCATGAAATTGATGATCAAAGAGTTCATGCTCAAATCAAAAATATCTGCATGAGATTAAGTTGTCGTTGAAACATTCAAGCAAATCATGAGCATTAAAAATCAAGTGCTGATATCAGTCGTCGTTTCTTGTGTGTCAGATCACACTATTATCTTCTCTTCTCATACAACTTCGTACTTGCAGCTATCGTCTTATTCATGCAATCTAATAGCGTGTCAGACAGCTTAAACTTGACTCTGATTAAAGATAATTCTCAAACAAATGATGCATTGAAAAAGAATGATTTCTTTATTTCGTTGAGACTTGCTAATTTCATCATTTCACACGTTGCGATTTTCTTCGTTATGACAGATTCAGTCTTACATCGCTCGACAAGTGTAGAACGCTATGACAGATCAATGAACAAGACTTTGTAACAGTTGCTTGATTGCTCTTTGTTACTCTGATAATTGACTAATCAAAGTCGAGATTCAAGTAAGAAACGAAGTGAAAAAGACTGCAAACAGAGTGCAGACTAATTCTTAAGTAAAGAAAAGATTTAACAGCAACATCATCAACAAGCTGAAAGATTCATCAACATATACTTAAGACTTTAATCAAAGCATTGATAAACATTTCTATTTTACTTTTACTGACAAAGCGCAACATCTAAGAAATTATCATCAGGCAAAAGCTTTCAAAAAGTCGTGCGAAATACTCAGTCAATAATTCTTCACTCACGACGAGACTATGAAGCTCAGTATAGATGAAGACGCAAAGTTCAGATCTTCATTCGAAGCGCTTTGTATTTCTCTGCCAACTTAAGAGCTTGAGAAGAAGTCAAAGAATGTGACAAAAGCTGTTTCTACTCAAGGTCAAAGCATTGAGATTCTATCAAAGATTCAAAAACGTGAGCGTCTGAGAAGAATCATTACAGTCGCTCGCATCTATGATCGAAGAGTTCATGTTATCAGCTCAAAGAAAACAAAAGATGAGCAACGCATTCTATTGCAAGATTTCTCTGTCATTTCAATATTCTCATCCCAGCTTGTTAGACTGAGTTCTCAGAATAACTCGATGTCTGCAGATTCAGACGCAGTGTATGCTTTGATTAAATTATCAATCACTCAAGTTGATTTTCAGAACAACTCAATATTTATTGATTCAGATGCAGAGTATGCTTTGATCAAGACGATGCGCGATCAAGCTGTATCAACAGATTCAGATTTAGATTCAGAGTATGCTTTGATCAAGATGATATGCAATCAAGCTGTATTAACAGATTCAGATTCAGATTCAGAGTATGCTTTAATTGAAATGACAATGAGTCAAGCTAAATTCAAGAAAAACTCTGAATCTGTTAATTCAGATGCAAATTATTGATTGACTATCATACAAAAGATTGAAGCTCTTTGCATGAATCTCTCTTTATATTTCAGAGATTCAGATGAATACTATGCTTTAATTTCTTCGTCGTTCATCAAACAATTAAAGACTAGATTTATCACACTTTCTAAATTGATAAAGAAAGTTGATGACATCTATGTTGAGATACATATGATAGAAGTCAAGTGTATTGCGCTTCATTCAATTGTTTGAAGCTTGAATCTCAGCAACGACAATTGACAAGCTTTCATCGCGCTTTACAAACAGTTGTTACATGAACATTACGACTTTTTCATAATAACAGATCATTCATCTGCAAATTCGTGACTAAGAAATCTCGTCGCTAATCTTTCGATGTCAGACAGAATGTGATGTCATGAAATTCATTTCTTTCTTGAGATTCTAAGAAATTGACTTTTAGAGTCATGAGATCAAATGCTTACTTTCATTTACTTCGCATACTCGATGTTAATGCTTCTTCTTGAAATGAGTTCAGCATTCAAAGATACATGAGTTAAAAGTCTTGAAGATTTAGCGCGATATGATATAATCGTTGAAAAGAATATCAGAGTTAGAGAAAATTGAACGAAAGTTGCTCGTAATTAGTATAATAAAGCTGCAGACAATAACTTGATCGTTGATTGTCTTTATCATCATCTCGTCATTGTTGCTTCTTCTCACTCTTTGCAGCAGCTATCACTATACACATAATCATTGACGTGCGTCACACTCTTCAAAAGCGCTCGTGATAGCATCATAACATTTTTCAACTTTTTTCTAAGCAAACAGAAATCGATCTCTGATCAATCGTCGTCTATAGAAAGCGTGCTCATTAAGACACATGAGATTCTTTCTTATGATAAATCAGTCGTCGAGTTCAAAGCTGTGATTCATCAAATTCGTGACAATCTACTTGATAAATACATCAAAAGCATTACTATCAAGTTCAAGACACAAGAAGTCTTTATGACAGTCGCGAACATTGCTGCTCTCTTTGAATATGAATCAACAGACTCGTCAAAGTCAATTTTTCATCTCACGTTTCAAGAGATCAGTATAATAAAGACTGAGAAAATAGATTTTAATCATCAGCAATTTCATTCAACATTAAAGAGTCTAACATCTTTTAAGATCGAGTCTTCTTGAAAAATTATCTGTCTTGCTTCACGATTCACATTCATCACATTTTCGATTATTCTACAGCGTGTTGATGATGAGAATGTGTTTTTCTGCGTTCACGTCTTGCTATTGCTTGTTTGAAGTCTCACAAACATAGAGAAAGCAATCACAATCGTTGAAAAAGATATTTTCTGAAGTCAGATTTGCTCATTTCTCAATACGTTAGCAAAGTACGAAGTTATGACGTTGAAGATTTATACAGATGTATTTCTTGAACAGAAGTCTGATCGATCATTGTCAGAGAATTTCGTTATGCGCGATCAGATGTATAGTTCGTGATATTATTCTAAAGCTTGATTTAAGAATGCAAATATTGATGAAGAAAAGCGTTTGCTGAAACTATCATTCACGACTGCATCACGAGTGAAAAGAATATTGTGGCTTGAAATTTGCATCGCATCAATATGTTCAATCTTTGCTCAGTATGAGAAGATAGCACTAACATACTTCAGTTTAATCGATGAATACGTTATGACAAGAAGTTCACAACGTTTCAAATGAGAAAATAAAGTCTTGATGAACTGAGTTAATTCTGATGCTCATGTGACATGTAAAAAACAAGCTAGCTGACTTCAGCTGATTCTTTTAATAGAAAAAGTCTGTCAGATTTCTTGTCTGCAACGACAAGAATGCAAAGTGTATTGATTCTTTCGTGAAAAAGAGATTGTTGAACGTGCGATTTAAAGACTAAGACGAAAAGACTTGATTCAAGAATCATGTACGAGATAAGTTTTATATTGTTAATCTCATCTAACTCTCTTTTCTTTCTTCATTATTAATCGTAGAAGTCACATGTAGAAACAATGCTCAACAAAACGTGAATGTGTCGCTTCTGTTAAGAAGCGATTTCAGTTTCTGAATCTTCTGAGCATCAATGCTTAATTTTTGAATTCGTTAAGATCATGTTGAAGAAAGACAGAAATGCTGATGCTAAATGAATGATGATATTGAAAGTATCTCTGCAGCTGATCAACGCACTATAAATCACTGAGAATTTTCTTGTAAGAGTAGATAATTTCAACCTGCTTTCTTTTTCTCTTCAATCTCTTTACGTCTTTCGCTCTTTTCTGAACATGTTGAATTTCATGATTCAGTGCTCTCAGTTAACTCGATCTTTGAGAAGAAAGACATTACAGCTCAACGACACGTTTGACAATACAGACAGCAATTGACTTTTCTGCAGAAGACAGAACAACTCATTCTCATCATCAACAATATTTGCAAGTGACTTGATTATTTATCGTTGTTTTTAAATCGTAGTCATTCTGACAGCTATCTTATGCGCAACTACAATCTAGGTCAGCAACGTTGTTTTAGCAATATGTTGAAATCTAGAATCACTTTCTCAACAATCAAAGATGTATCTCATGATTGATCTCTCTCTGCGCACTCGTTGCAAACAGTAATCAGAGTTCATACTTTTATATTCGAGTCTGTGCAAGATTTTGCGTCACTGTTGTTTAAGATGTTGAACTTATTCAAGAAGCAATTCTCTCTTTCACATCTCAAAATCACGCATTGCGAAATCTAGAAGCTCAGATCGCGAGATTAAGAGCGAAGTGATGAAATGACGAGGTATAAGCTGTGAGAATATGCAGCGAGAGATTTGAGATGAAGTGAAGATGAATGAGAAGAAGAGTGAGAGAAGAGTAAGAATAGTAGATAGCGATGATAACTAGAAAAATCATAAGCGAGTGAAAGCAAGATGAGTCAAAGACTTATACACATTCTTCTTTCTAACTACTATTCATCTCGTAATCATTCTTCTATCTCAAATTCAACTCGTCTGAACTGCTTCGCTGTAAAGACAACATGATCGAAATTTGTCTTTATGATCACAAGAATGTTCATGTTATGATCTTAAATTCGTAACATCTCACAATTCTTAAGTGTTTTCTCGAAGTTCAAGATGTTAATTGTGATGTTTGATCGCGAACAGTCACGTCAATATTCTGCAAGTTAACGTCAGTGATTGTCGTTGCTGTATGCATCTGTAATAAACATTTGAGACGCAGCTCTTTTTATAAACATCAACAATGAAAATGAAATGATGTTAACACATGCGATTTGAGATTTGTGAGAAGAGATGATAGAAGAAACAGTGATCGATTTATGCTGCGAAGTAGATTCAGAAATGATGAAAATCGAAGACTCAATATAAGCGTTTCAAAGCATATTTCAATCTTAAATAATCTGAGTGTAATGAACGAGATCTGTGCTTTCAAAGTTCTGCAGTTGAACAGAAGTTTCGTGAAAAATTCAAACATTGAGTTTTAAATGTTTGATGATATGATAATGAAGATATTTGATCATGAAAAAAACGACGTTCTTATTTACATCATTCACAGCAATGATCTTATCTTTCATTGATTCAAGCGAGCGAGTTCGTAAAATTGTTGACAAATTTTCGATTTGTTGAATGATGAGTGAACAAATCATGAAAAGCAACGAAATATGCTGTGACGTGATGACTGATAAGTTAGAAATCTGAAGAGACGAAAGATTGATGACATGCAAACGTTCAACAGTGAAGAAAGACGTGACAGAAATTGAGCTGAGAGTTGACTTTATAACATGTTTCTTTGCAATATTTAAAAAAGAAGATGATTGAGATTCAGTATTCATGATAGAGCATAACATAATTGTGTCATGTCACATGAATTATTTTGATTTAATTGTAATGCGTAGAACTTGTTTATGCTTTATATTTTATTGACAAAAGATCAGCTGAAGAAAGAATCTAGACAAATGCTAAGAAAGAAAAGAGCTTTCATCTTCACTCATCATGTGATTGACAATTGACTACTGCAAGACTAAAATTTTAGCAACAATGTCTTGTGCAAAAGTCGCTTACAGATATTGTCGCGATGAATAGTCTTTCAAAAGATTAATTTGACAATTTCAATATCTCTTTATCTTTATTGCACAATGAGAGTATCATGATGACTTCAATGATACAAATCTGTCAACACAACACTCTTCTGCATGATGAGTATCTGTCGAAAGAAACAAATCAATATTTCGAAGATGTGATTTCAATTAAGTGTCACAGCGAGCATGAAACTCTGATCACTCAGATTCATAAACAGTTGAAAAGTTGATTAGCTTAGACTCATTGTTTTGACTTTCATGACACAAGTGCAAGTCTTGAAATGAGTGACATTGTAATTATTTTCTCTTTCAACAACAAGTTGAGTTTGTTATCTCATATCAGACATTATACAAGAGTTTTTGATTTCTTTGTCGTTCATCAAACTCTAGTTTCAACTGAGTAACAGAACAGAATTGAGATCAGACATTCAAGAAAGTCTTGAATGCAACGATTAAGATTAATTCAATTAGATCTCATGAATTACATCGATGTACATTGATGAACACAGAACATCATACTTCATATCACGCAACAAGAGAATCGTCTAAACTATCTCTTTCTTGAAAGTTTCTACAAGTGTCTTATCACTTGATTTCAACGAATCACTCAAGCTTTGTTTGTCAACTGCTTTCTTCGTGCTGACGTCTTTGCAAGCTCAACTCTTATCACGAGTACGCTTTCACTTTCTTCTCGCTTATTTAGAAACTTTGACCTTCGTTTCTGTATTCTCGACGTCAATCTCGAGTTTTTCACGACGTAACTGAGATTTCAATTCGTTGATGATCTCAATCTTTGCTGTGACTTTCTGTTATGAGCATATCAAGGCTGAATAGAGCTAGTCAGTGTTTCTAGCTCAGATTTGACTCAGTCTCTATTTTCTTTCATCAACATCTCTTTATTCAACATTATCTTTCTTTCTACATCACATTCTATCTGTGTCACAAACACATTTTCTTCAAGCTTAGCGCAGTCTCTGAATATTACTTAAATAGAAGCTTTTGTACTCATCTTCTTCTGTATTCTTAATATTCAGTTATAGCTATTTCTAAAAATCAAGCACTATTCAATTCTGACTTTCGCTGATTGACTCATCTAGACATGATTCTGACATTATATTAAAAATTCGTTAATCACACGATACTGATCTCATTACTCATTCAACATACTCGTACAGACAGAACGAGTTTAAAGAAATTCGTTTACCTGATGATCGACGCAATCAAAAGACTGAACAACACTAGAGAGTTTGATAGAATCAACGACAAGACTGTTTGAATCGCTAGACAACTTATCGCTCACTAAGTACGCACAGTTCAAATCAATCAAGAGAATCAATTCATTCTCGTGAAACAGACGAGTGAAAATAAGCTGTTCAACTCAATTAAGAGAATCGACGATAAAGAATCTTCGTGAATTGCTCAAGAATCAAATCAACAAACAAATCTCATCTTCTTTGTTGAAGATTAAACATCATTCTATACTTCTTTCTTCTTCAATCGTCGAGCATCGTCATTCGTTCAATTCTTTTTTCAAACAAATCTCATCATGTCTAGTCATTCGTCTACTGAAGAGTGTTTCGAAGAATTTCAAAATCATTTCTCTCAAATCTCTGATGCTGATTCATCGAAACTCTCTAGTGCTGAATTATTCATCAGTGAAGATGACGAGTCATTCACTGAAACAGTAATACTCTTTGTTTCTATCGAAAACTGAAAGGCTCGATGCATGACTCTCGACAGAGAAATGAATCGACTTAACAAGCTGAGTAATCAACGAGACAACAAAATCAAAGAGTTAAAGACTAGACTTCAAACTAAAGAAATCACTTCTTCTGATTTCATCTACTTTGAGCGTTCTAGATCTCAGAAAATACCTGATTCTCTCTGATTTACTGACAAAAAGAATTCTACTTGAAAAAACTGATACGACAAAATTCAGAATAAAGTAAAGATCAACGTCAATCTCTTTTCAAATGAACGAGTCAAACTGAGCTATGTACATTTCAGATTATTTGATGACGCAGTTAATGTTGCTCAATCTAGATGCGAACGTGACTGTGTCAATCTTTATAAGATTGTCAATGATCTTTTGAAAGAACTAGCTGAGTTGTTTAATGATTCAGATAAGAAAGTCAACTTTCGTAGAAAATACTACAACTTGATTCAAGAATCAAAGAAGTTCAGCGAGTTCTACACTCAGTTTCAACG